>CAJIBX010000108.1_pt1 | contig 52139 bp, 47 predicted proteins | sample 9199471 | NCBI WGS metagenome assembly CAJIBX01 (sample SAMEA7708317, study PRJEB35096) | sediment metagenome | biome: marine neritic benthic zone biome [ENVO:01000025]; feature: sediment [ENVO:00002007]; material: shallow marine sediment [ENVO:03000034] sea grass bed [ENVO_01000059] ...
CCGCAAGCGGGAAGCGGCCCGTAGGCGGCCCTCAGTTACGTCGCTTTCCGGATCTATCTATCCTAGAATGGGATGTCGTCTTCACCGAATTCGTCGGTGGCGCCGCCCCCGTTCCCGGGTGGGGGCGGAGAGTCGCTGGTGTAGACTCCGCTGTTGTCGCGGCGGCCGCCGAGTAGGACGACGTTGGTCGCATTGATCTCGGTGCTGTTGCGCTTGTTACCGTCTTTGTCTTCCCAGCTGCGGTACTGGATACGACCCTCGACACAGATGGGGCGCCCCTTGGACAGGATGTTGTTGAGCGCCTCGGCCCGCTTGCCCCAAAGCGTGATGGTGTGCCAATCGGTGCGCTGCTGGCGCTCGCCAGCCTTGTTGACGTACGACTCGGTGGTCGCGAGCCGGAGCTTGAGTACGGCCTGACCGTTTTGGGTGTATCGGAGCTCGGGATCTTGTCCCAAATTCCCTATCAGAATCGCTCGGTTCATTCCTTCGGCCATGGCTTTTCTCCTTGCCCAGCCCCTGCTGAGCTCTCGGTCCGGGGACCGGACGGGGAACATACGCGCGGCTCTGCCAGCGATCAACCCGTTGTCAATCGCCGGCGACCGCGGCCTCGACTGCCCGTAGCAGGCTTCGACTGTAGATGCGTCCGACGAGGCTCTCGCGCGTCTCGTTTGCGGCCGCCGTCCACGCAGCGGCATGGGGTTCGGTGTCGACTTCGATCAGACCGCGTTTCAAGAGCGTTTGGTATGCGTTATCGTCATCGTCGCGGACCCGGCTGTCGAGCGCGTGGGCTGCTCGCTGTGCCGTGTCTCGGAGAATGCCTTGATCTTTGGGCAACAAAGAGTCGAACTTCTTCTTCTTGATGATCACCGCGCCGACGAGTACGCCGAAGTTCTGCTTCGCAACGTACTTGAGCTTCGTGTACCACTGGAGCGCCAACGCTCCGAGCGACGAGCACGGGACCGTGTCGACCATGCCCGTCTGTAGTGCGGGGTACACCTCGGGAACACCGAGCCGAACGGGATTCGCGCCAATCGCTTTGAGGAAGCCGTCGAACACGGGATCGTCCTTCCACGCCCATGGACGTCGTGCTTTGAGATCGCTCGGGCGCGCGAACTCCTTCGCAGAAAGGATCCGCACCTTGCCGGCGTCGCTCCAGGCGAGCAGCGTGAAGCCCGCCTCGTCGAACATCTTTTCGAATCGCGCGTACATTACCTTCCGGACTCGGTCGAGCTGATCGTAGGTCTCGATCAATCTGGGCACGCCGAGCACCAGCACCGGGCGAACGACGATTCCGAGACCAACCGTGCTCACGGCGGCCGCGTCCATCTGTCCGATGCGGATCTTGCGGATGAAGTCTCGCTCGTCGCCCTGGCTTCCGCCGGTGTAGTAGCGAAGCTCCAAACGCCCTTCGCTCTCTTTCTTGAGGCTGCGGCTCCACGCCTTGAGGATGCGCATGTAGACGGAAGCGGCGGGCACCAGGCTTGCGAATCGGATGACGGTGGGCTTTTGCGTAGAGGCTTCGGCCGCAGGCTGGCCCGGCACCAAGAACGCCAGAACACACAAGAGAAGCACACTCACGGAACTTCGCTTCAGCTTCATCGCTACTCCTCGATCTCCGTAAAGAAATGATCGATGCGGCGCAAGTACCGGGCGGCACGTCGCCGGGCGATCGTGTTGGCGAGCCGTGCCTCGGGGTACACATCCCCCGCCTCGAGCACCTCGTGAAGGAGCTCTTCGAAAAGCTTCTTGTCGTCGTTTGCCACCGCGTAGTAGCGCGCCATGCTCACCTGGGTGATCAGCGTGCGGCGCTCGGTCCGCTCGAGGATGTCCTCGAAAAGGCCCTTGGACTTTTCCATGTCGGGTGGGAACTCCTGACATGCCATCACCGCCAAGAATAGCGTGCCCGTCATGTTGAGAAATTCCGAGTCGAGCTTCACCGAGTGAGCCACCATCTCCTTGGCCAAAGGGAGGTCTGCGATCGCGTCCGTGCTCTCCGAGCTCGCATAGATGTAGGCACCCCAGCCCTGCCCGGCCCAGAGCAACACTTCGGCATCTCGTTTGCGCTGGAAGTTCTTGTTGAGCCACGCGCGCAAGGGCTCGAGGCCAGCGCGCGCCTCATCGAACCCGTCTGCCTCCAGGCGAAGGAGCTGTTGCGCGAGGTCCCACACTCTGAGGTACATCATGTTGGTCCGACGCCGAAGGTGATCCGCCTCTTCATACTCATCGGCGTCGTCCGCGACCTCGATGCGGTCCTGCATCCAGCCAAACGCGTAGCCCAGGTACGAGCCGATGGCCTGCGTGAGGATGAGCCTGTTGTCGGGAACGATGCGAAGGATCCCTTCGACTTGGACGAGGCCCGCGGGAATCGCCTTGCCGACCAGGTCGTAGTCCCAATGCTGCTCGATTGCGGGGGCTGCACGTTGAAAGAGATCGGGCGACGCATTCGCGACAAGCTTGGTCGTGTCGCAGGCCCCGGTAGCAGCCGCGATTCCGATCAGTGCCGTGCAATGCAGAACTCTCATGATTCAGCGAACGAGCAGAGTCGGACAACCGAGCTTGCGGCGTAACACGCCGATCTGGTCCTTCTCCAGCATCGATTCGCTGGTCGCAATGACCAGAAGCGCGGGAGCCCCATGGCGAAATGCTTCGATGAGGATATCGGGTGACCGTGTCGGGATACGTCTAAGTGCGGCGTGCCCTTCGGGCAATAGTTCGTCTAGTTGGCTCTCAAGCGGGGCCGCAGCCTCGGGGCTCTCGGCAACTAGCAGGACATCGAGCATCCGGGCGGAGCTCTCCGCTAGGGCAGCAGCCAAGCTGAGTGCTTGGATCGCTTTGTCGGAGGCGTCGAACACCACCGCAAGAGGTGGTCTTCGTTCTTTTGTGGGTGCCCGCGAACGCCCCGGGGCGTGGAGCCCCGCCGTCGAGGCCATCGTGCGACCGGCCGCCCCAAGCAACAGCAGATCCATATCGAGAGCTGCCTCGATCGCAGTCGCCACCCGACCACGCATCTTCTTGAAGGACCATCGCAACCCAGCCCGCTCCGCCGTGTGCCGCAGGATGCGCTCGGCTTGGAGCGCTTGGACTCGTACCTGCCGCTCCAATTCGACCCCGGTAAGCGGACGCTCGTGGGAGGTCAAGCGTGAGATCTCGCGTGTGAAGGGGAGCTCCGCGAGGCGAAACAAATCAGCGTCCTCTAGAAAGAGACCAGCAATTTCGGCTCGCGATTCGGCAAGGAGCTCCGACAGCAAACCGAACGTTGGTGCGTCGCCCTCACCGCCACTGAGGATCACGCCAATACGGCGGACGCGACGGCTCTCTTCATCGCTGCTCAAAGCTTTCCTCGGATTCTTTGCCTCGAGCGAAAGTTCGACGCTGAACGGCGAGCTCGATCAGTCGCGCGGTGATGCGATGGTTAACTGAACCTTCAGGGAAGTCACCTTGTTCATTTCGCTTCCCTGCCTGGACACCGGTGAGGGTCTCCATGCATTGATCGACGGTTTCTACCGGATAGACGTGGAACCTTCCCTCTTCGACAGCGGTCCGCACCTCTCGCCGCAGCATGAGGTGACTCACGTTGGATGCCGGGATCAGCACCCCTTGTTGTCCATTGAGTCCCCGTGCCTTGCAGATGTCGAAGAAACCCTCGATCTTCTGGTTAACGCCGCCGATCGCCTGAACTCGGCCGAGCTGGTTGACCGACCCGGTGATCGCGAACGACTGCTTGATGGGTGTCCGCCCAAGCGCTGAAAGCAGGGCACAGAGCTCAGCGCAAGAGGCGCTATCGCCCTCGACCCCACCGTACGATTGCTCGAATACGAGGCTGGCAGAGAGCGAGAGCGGCTGGTCATTCACGTACTGGGAAGCGAGGTAGCTCGCCAGGATGAGCACCCCCTTACTGTGGATGGGCCCGCCCAGCTCAACTTCTCGCTCGATGTCGATGACTTTGCCCGAACCGAGAGACACTCGCGCCGTAATTCGATTAGGTCGACCAAAAGCGAAGTCGCCGAGCTGGATCACCGATAGGCCGTTGACCTGCCCAATCTGTTCGCCTTCGGTGTCGATCAAGATCGTCTCCCGCAGAATCTGCTCCTGGAGGCGATCTCGAATGCGGCTACTGCGACGGGCTTGCTGGTCAATGGCGAGGTCGATCTCGGCAGCGCTTATGGCTTGGTCGCCGTTCTTGGAGGCGAGGTAGTGCGCTTCGCGGACGACGTCTGCGACGGGATCGATGCGAGCGGAGAGCTTTTCGCCGTCACTGGCGAGTCGTGCGCTCTCCTCGATGACTCGAGCAACTGCGCTGCGGTCTAGCGGCTTCAAGCTCTCGCGCTGTGCGATGGTTCCCAGGAGTTGAGCATAGAGTTTAGTATTCTCGGACGTGCGCTCGATCTCGTCCTCGAAGTCGGCAGCGACCTTGAAGAGGTTCGAGAACTCCGGATCAAACGCTTGCAGCAGGTAGTAGAGAAGGCGATCGCCGATTAGGACTACCTTGACGGAAAGCGGAATCGGTTCGGGCTCGAGTGAAACGGTGCTGACGAGGCTGTATGCTTGCCCAAGCGACTCGATTCTCAGCTCGCTCGAATGAAGCGCTCGCTTGAGACCGTCCCACAAGAGCGGTTGAACCAGGACTTTCCGCGCATCCAAAACGACATATCCGCCGTTGGCTCGATGGAGTGCCCCGGCCTTGATGAGGTGGAAGTCGGTGACCAGCGTGCCCATTTGGGAAACGTGCTCGATGTCGCCCAACAGCCTGCCGTGGTTGGGCTGATCCTCGAAGACCACTGGCGCCCCTTTGGTTGCTTCATTATCGACGATGACGTTGACACCGTATCGCCTCGTAGCCGGCGAGTCCTCGCCCGAGCGCGGTGCCCCTCCCCCGCCCAGCAGCTGCTGAAGTGGCGTCTGCTCCTCGGCTCGAGTCCGAAAGATATCGATGTTTGCGATGACATCCCGCTCGACGCTCTCCAGATAGGCCGCGACGTCCTCGTAGTCCTTGTATTTGTCGATGAGGTCGCGGATCAACGTACCTACCGCCCACATCGCCACTTCGCGATCCAACTCGCGAATCTTGTCGCGTGCCGCACGGACTCTCTTCGGTGCCGCCTGAATCACCAGTCGGAACTTCTGTCCGAGCTCTTCGATGTCGCGCTTGAAGCGCTCCTGTTCGTCCTCGGGAAGCAGCTCGAACTCCCGCGGGCTAATCGGCTCGTCACGGTGGAGGGGTGCAAACGCGATCCCAGTGGGCGTTTGCATGATGCCCACTCCGCGCTTCTCGGCTTCTTTGTTCACCTCCTCAAGCGCCTTTTCTTGCGTCTCTTTTGCCTCTTGTTCAATGGCCTCACGGCGGGTGCGGTAGTCTTCGCTCTCAAAAGCCGAGGGAATTGCGGTGTGGGCGTCGTCGACAAGCTGCTCCAAATCCTCGGCAAACTGACGACCGCGGCCGGCGGGCAAGCGGAGCGCGGTGGGTTTCCGAGGCTCCTCGAAGTTGTTGACGTAACACCAGTCGAACGCAGGCTCTTCTCGGGAGGCCTTCTCCTCGAGATACTGACGCACGAAAGTGTGGCGTCCGGTTCCTTCGCGGCCGAGGATAAAGAGATTGTAGCCGTGGAGGTCGGCACTCGCGCCAAACTCGACCGCGTCGATGGCGCGATCCTGGGCGACGAGGTCACCGAAGGCCTCGAGCTCGGCTGTCGTGGCGAACTCGAACTGCTCTGGATCGCACGGGTGATAGAGCTCGTTCGCGCCGAGTCCGCGGGGGGGTTCCATGGTAGGGTATTGTGGAAAGCCTAGGTCTCGGCGTCGAGCTGAAAAAGCGCTGCAAGCTCATCGACGATTTCGCGCCGTCGCCGCGAATGGTACTTGGGTCCAACACGGTTATCGGCGAACTCCTTCTCGAGGAGATTCGCTTCTTCTAGAAGCTCTGCCCGCCGGCCGATGCGTGCGCGCTCGAGCGCATCCGATGGATCGCCTGTGCGTACGGTGAGAAACACCCCCACAACGAGGAAGACCACGGCGAGCACGACGGCGATGAGAGGAAGCGCCTTCCCGCTCGGGATGCCGCTCATGCGAATGCGCACCTCGGTGAGCGGAGGGTCACTGGGTCTTCTCAATAGCTTGGACACAGCGATCTTTCGGCCTCGATGGTCCAGCACGTTCGGTGGGTCGAAGCCGTCGATCTCGAGGGTCATCCCGTCGACGTGATCGGTGAGCACATCGTACTCGATGGTGCGAAAGGGAACCTGTTGTGTGAGCTCGAAAGTCGAGCCGGAGAAGGAAACGTCGTACCACCAGGTCAGCGAGACGCGCCCAGGAGGAACCGACCCAAAGATGCGGAGTCCCTCCTCGTCGGCGACGACACGTTGGTCGGTCATGACGGCTCGCGACTCGAAGCCCGTGAAGCCTTCGGGAAGGCGTACGAGCATGCCCTCCGCGGGAAACACATAGGCGTTCTGACCCAGGTTGCTCAGGCGGGTCTCTTGAGTGACGCGGATTCGGCTCTCTCTGAACTCGAGCATCGTACGCCCGAGCAGTTGTAATAGGCGTTGGTCGTCCGTCGTGGTGGGGAGGCGCCTCACGCGCGCAGCATGCCCTTGCTCCGCGTCCAAGCGAAACGGAGTGGTGCTGTATTTGGCGCCTTGGTAGGGGACGTTGACGCGATAGGACTGCTCGTTGCCGGTGGACAGACTTCCGAACGCGCATCTGCCCTCCTGGTCCGTGAGGCACTCCTGTTGTTGGCGCGCCCCGTCCTGCTGCATGACTCCCAGACGCACGGTCGCGTCTTGGACCGGCCGATCGGCCTCGTCGACCACCGTGACGGCAATAGTTCCCGCGGGGACGGTATCATCGCGTTGCGCGGTCGCGACGGGTGGCACGCGGCCGAAGGCCCGCTCCATCATCCCTGCTTGTGGGGCCTGCCCAGTCGCAAGGGACGGGACGGCGACCAGCCCGACGAAGAAGACGAGCGCGACCCGTGTCATGTGCCTTCCTCGGTGGGTTTCTCGGACAACTCAGAACCGCATCGCTTGCAGAAGGTGGCGTCCGGATCGTTGTCATTGTGGCACTTCCCACAGGTGATCGACGCGAGGCGAGCACCACACGAGCTACAGAAATCCGCGTCGGCCGCATTGATCGCCGTGCAGGCGGGGCACGTGGACGAGACCAAGGGCAGCTCTTCGGGCTCTGGTGTACGCCGCGCAGCCTTTTTGACGTGGGCCTCGATGGCGGCCTCGGCCTGCTCGCGATAGGCATCGACCCCCTCATCGAGTTTCTTGAGGACGTCTTTTGCGCGGCGTCTCAGCTTCTGGTTGAGGGCTGCGAAGTCTGCATCCGAGATCTTACCCGCGTCTCGCTCGAACTCGAGCTCCCGGATCTCCTGCAAGAGGAGGGACTTATGGGCCGTGAGGGCGCGCCGACTCTCCGAGACGACCGTGCTCTGCAAGTCCTGAAGCTCGCCGACGCCAAACGCCGCGCGCAGGCTTTTCCACACGGCCGCCAATGCGAGCAGCAGGGCAGCAGCAGCCCCGACGACGAACACCCAAGGAAGGAACGCGTCCACCGGTGTTACTCCTCGAGACGACCGAGCTCCTGGTCCAGGATTGCGTCGTAGTCGCTGGGTGCTCCCTGTGGAACGGCCTCACGTGCCGCGCGTGCGGCCCCCGCCTTTTGCCACCGCCGACCGAGCACGAAGATGAAACCCACGGCAAGCACCATTGCGACCAAGGGAACCGCCCAAAGCGCACGGTCGAGCCCCTTGTCCGATGGAATCGCAAGCGCCTTGGCGCCGTACTTCGCCCGGTAGTCTTGTTGAATCTGCGCGGGGGTGACCCCCGCGGCGAGTTTCTCGCGTGCCTCGGCACGGGCATCCTCCGCCCACCCGCAAGCACACGTGTCGAGCGGGAGCCTTTGGCAATCGCCGCATTGGCACAGCAACCGCGAGAACAATTGCCGCTCGGTGGCATCGTGCATGATGACCGTTCCCGCGTGAAGTGAGCTGGTGCTGTCGGTCTGTGCAGCGGCGATGCCGCCCCACGCGAGCAGTGTGCCCAGGACCAATGCGGCCAGGGCCGCGACGAGTGAGGGTCGTAGTCGCCGTGTCGGGCGCCGGTCGGCGAGCTCCCGCGCCGATGGCCACATCGCGATGATCGAGCCGAGCAGCAGGATGAGACCGCCCAGCCAGATCCACGCGACCAGGGGCCGAACGATCACGCGAAAGGTGCCACGCTTGGTGGTCGGATCGACCGTGCTCATGATCACGTAGACGTCTTCTTTGGGGCGGCTCCGTATCGCCACTTCGGTCGTCGGCATCTGCGGGTGCGTCCGGTAGATGAACTTGGCGGGCGACACACTGCCTGCTTCCCCACCGTCCTTGTCGAGAAGCGTGAGGTCGGTGTAGATCATCCGCTTGTTCGGGTCGCTTTCCATGCGGGGGCGCTCGTACCTGAGCTCGTAGTCGCCGACGGTCATCGCTTTGCCGGGGACCAGCGCACTCTCCTGCTCTTCATCGAAGGCCGCACCGGTGAAGCCGATGTACATCAGCACGATGCCAACGTGCACGATGTAGCCGCCGTACCGGCGTCGACCGCGACCGACGAGCCTAAGGAGCGCCGTGAGCGGGCCCTCTCCCTTTCTCATGCGGACGCGCACGCCGCGCGCAAACTCCTGAAACACGCTTCCCAACACGAAGGCGCAGGTGGCGAAGGACAGGAGCGGCGACACCGATTGAAAGGCTGCAAGCACCTGACCCGTGCGCGTGTCGTAAATCGCGTCGGATTCGATGATCGCAGGGAACCCAGCGCTATCTCCGAAGGCGAGGTGCACCACCCCGACCACGAGCGCCGCGCCGGTGGGGAAAGCGAGCGCTCGCAAGAGGTTGCTGCCGGTAGCCTTTCGCCAGGAGATCAGCGGACCGACCCCCGCGAGGAACAAGAGGACGAGCCCAAAGGGAACCATCCACTTGTTGTAAAACCCGGGCCCGACAGTCACTTCTTCGCCACGAAGCCATTCGCTGAGCAATGGAAACGTGGTCGCGCCGAGCACGAAGACCATCATGCCGAGAAGCACCCAGTTGTTGAGCAGGAACGCAAACTCTCGACTCACGAGGGACTCGATCTCGTGCTCTCCCTTGAGCTTGGGCAGCCGCCAGAACACCAGGAGAAAACAGCCCAAGATCAAGAACACCAGGTACCAAGCGAAGTACTGACCGATATCGGAGCGCGCGAATGAATGGACGCTGGCGATCAGTCCGGAGCGGGTGAGGAATGTTCCGAAGATCGTCATGATGAACGTCAAGCACAGCAGGAAGACGTTCCACACCTTCATCATTCGGTAACGCTCTTGGATGATGACCGAGTGAAGGTAGGCGGTGCCCACGAGCCACGGCATGAAAGACGCGTTTTCAACCGGGTCCCAGGCCCAATAACCGCCCCATCCGAGCTCTTCGTACGACCAGATGCATCCAAGAAGTAACCCGACAGACAGGAACGTCCACGCGACCATCGACCAGATGCGCGCGGCGCGAACCCATTCGGTGCCGAGTCGACCGGTGACCAGCGCGGCCACGACGATCGCAAATGGGACCGACCACCCGACGAAGCCCAGGTAAAGCGTCGGCGGATGGATCACCATCCAGTAGTTCTGGAGTAGCGGGTTGAGTCCCTCGCCATCCACCGGGGTCGAGCGGATGTACGTCGAAAACGGATTGGCGGCGAAGAGCATCACGAGCAGGAAGAAGATGAAGATGCTCATCAACGTGGCGAGGATCCACGGTTGTAGCTCGAGGTAGCGCCCACGAAGCCACCACGTGGTCGCGACGGTATAGCCCGCCAAGAGGAACGCCCACCACAGTAGCGACCCATCTTGCCCTCCCCAAAGCGAGGTGATTAGGTACCACCATGGCATGGACCGGTCGCTGTAACGCGCGACGTACCGAATGCGGAAGTCGTGGGCCTGAAATGCGTACGCAAGAACGCATACTGCGACGACGATGAGGGCACACGTAGCGTAGGTCCCGAGTCGAGCTGACGACAAGAGGTGCGGCCGACCACGGCCAGCACCCATAGCCACCGCCATCGTGTACGCGGACGCGACTAGCGTAAGCGAGAGAATCAGGGTGCCGAAAAAGGGAACGTCGATCGCCGACATAGGGATAGTCTAATGACCCTAGGGGCCGCCCGGGCCGCCGGCAAGCGGAGGGGTTAAAGCGCCGGTTCCTGCGAGTGTGGCGCCGGCGAAACGCCCTGAGCCTTGTGTTACCGTGAGTCGCCATGGCGGCGGAAGATTCTCGGAGGTCCCACGCGTACAAGGTGGGGGTCCTTTTGGCGGTCAACTTGGTCGTATTGGTGGTGATCGGGGAGCTGATCATCAAGCTGTACTTCTTTGGCTGGCACGATTCGCCGAAGTGGCTCCTGGCCCCGAGTGACAATCCCGCTCTGGTGTATGAGCTGAGCCCTGGAGCCGAGGTCACGGCAACGTACTTGACTCCACAGCAACGAGACTGGAAACACAGCGCGTCTATCAACGCGCAGGGTTTCCGAGGCGAGTCGGTACAAGACCGCGCGGGTAGGCCGCGCGTCATCGTGATTGGCGATTCCATCGCATTCGGCCTCGGTGTGAACGACGACGAGACGTTCAGCGTGGTCTTGGAGAACGAGCTCGAAGGTGAAGCCGAAGTCCTGAACTGGGGCGTTCCGGGTTACAACCTGGTCCAAACGCTCGAGCTCCTACGAACCAAAGGAGAGCAATACGAGCCAGCAGTGGTGGTCTATGCGCTGAACTACAATGATCTCGAACCCGTCGCGATCGAAAGTGCCAGAGTGATTCGCTACACCTTGTGGTCGAACATCTACTCGATCTACCGACACCTCAGGTTTCTGGCCGGCGAGGATTTCGAGGTCCGACTCGAGCGCAACCGCGAGCAAAGGGCCCGCGCCGGGTTCGATGCGCTCGACTCGTTGGTCCAGCTGAGTCGTGAGTGGGGCTTCCACCCAATCGTGTTTCAGACGAGCTGCACCGGTGGCATCGACGGACTCGAGATCATGCAGCTGCTCCGGCACGCGGCGTCCCTAGGGGTCACGACTGTCCAAGGCGAACCGGAATACTGCACGTACCACTACTGGATCCCGGAGGACTGGCATCCGACGGCAGAGGGTCACGAGTTACTGGGACTCAGCCTCGCACCCCACGTGAACCGCGCTCTTCGCGAGCGTGAAACGGCGAACCGTTGACGCCTCGCCGCAAGCGAGCATTGCTGCCGCCTGGCTATTCGCTGTCTTCGAACTCGGCGTCGATGACGTCGTCGTCGCCGCCGCCCTGGGACTCAGTCGATGCCTGCCCAGCGGCGCCCTCTGCGGGCGCTCCGTTGCCGCCCGCCGACGCGGCGCTGTACGCTGCCTCGGCGATCTCCTTCATCGCAGCTTCGAGCTCGCCAACACCCGCTCGGATCTTCGGAAGGTCCTCGGCCTCGATCGCTTCGCGAAGCGACTTCACCTTGGCTTCTACGTCGGCGACCTTGTCCGCGGGGAGTTTGTCTTTCACCTCGCCGAGGCTCTTCTCCACGCTGTAGGCGAGCTGGTCCGCACTGTTGCGTGCCTCGACGGCTTCGCGGCGCTTTTGGTCTTCCTCCTCGTGCGACTTGGCGTCGTCGACCATCTTGTTGACCTCTTCCTCGGAGAGACCACTACCCGACGTGATGGTGACCTGTTGGTCCTTGCCGGTCGCCTCGTCCTTTGCAGTGACGGACAAGATGCCGTTTGCATCGATATCGAAGGTGACCTTGACCTTCGGAATGCCGCGGGGCGCCGGCATGATGCCTTCCAAGTGGAACCGGCCGAGCGTTCGGTTGTTGCGGGCCTCCGCGCGCTCGCCCTGCAGCACGTGAATCTCGACCTTGGTCTGGCTGTCCTCCGCGGTCGAGTATGTCTCCTCTTTGCGCGTCGGAATGGTGGTGTTGCGCGGAATCATGGTGGTCATCACGCCGCCCAGCGTTTCGACGCCGAGGCTCAGCGGAGTGACATCGAGCAGAACCATGTCCTCCACGTCACCGGACAACACGCCCGCTTGAACTGCCGCGCCGAGCGCGACGACCTCGTCCGGGTTCACGCCCTTGTGAGGCTCCTTCCCGAAGAACTTGGTGACGGACTCGAGCACGAGCGGGATACGCGTCGACCCACCGACGAGCACGATCTCGGCGATGTCCGCTGCGGTCTTGCCAGCGTCGGCAAGTGCCTTCTTGACCGGATCCATCGTGCGCTGCACCAGGTCGTCGATCATCGATTCGAGCTTGGCGCGAGTGAGCCGGATGTTGAGGTGCTTGGGACCCGAGGCGTCCGCGGTGAGAAACGGCAGATTGATCGTGGTCTCGAGCTTCGAGCTGAGCTCGATCTTCGCCTTCTCAGCCGCGTCCTTCAGACGCTGAAGGACCATCTTGTCGCCGCTCACGTCGAGTCCGGTGTCCTTTTTGAACTCAGCGGTGAGGTAGTCGATGATCTTGCTGTCGATGTCGTCACCGCCGAGATGGGTGTCTCCGTTGGTGCTGATGACGTCGACGACTTTGTCGCCCACCTCGAGAATCGAAATATCGAAGGTGCCTCCACCGAAGTCGTAGACCGCGATGAGGTGGTCTTGTTCTTTGTCGAGGCCGTAGGCGAGAGCCGCGGCCGTGGGTTCGTTGACGATTCGCTTGACTTCGAGGCCCGCAATCTTGCCAGCATCCTTGGTGGCCTGACGCTGCGAGTCATTGAAGTAGGCCGGCACGGTGAGCACCGCCTCCGAGACGGGTTCGCCGAGGTAGTCCTCGGCTGCTTTCTTCAGCTTTCGCAAAACGTGCGACGAAACCTCGGGCGGAGCGAGCTGCTTGCCATGGACCTCGAAGCCGACGTCACCGTTTTCGCGGCGAACCACGTGGAAGGGCATCGAGCTTTGGTCCCCACCGAGCTCGTCATACCGACGCCCGATGAAACGCTTGGCCGAGTAGACCGTACCCTCGGGGTTGGTGATCGACTGACGCTTGGCAATCTGGCCGACGAGCACTTCGCCCTGGTCGTCCCATGCCACCACTGAGGGTGTGATTCGATCGCCCTCTTCGTTGACGATGACCTTGGGCTCTTTGCCCTCCATGACCGCGACGACCGAGTTCGTGGTGCCGAGGTCTATGCCTATGATCTTACCCATATCGCTGTTCTCCAATTCGTCAGGGGGAACTGACGTCCCTATCGCTGGCCAACCTAATCACGGTTATCGGCACGTCAAGCGTCGAAAACGGGCAAAAGTCAGCCAGGCTCGGCGAGAAGTGCGCGAATCCTCCGAACAACCGGAGGGTCCGCCAGCAGGATCAGCGAGGCGCCTGCCTCGAGCTTGTGCTCGCCGCCAGGATTGTATGCGTACTTCCCGTCCGGCTGGTGAACGGCGATCACGAGCGCTCCTGCCTCCCGGAAGGGTGCCTGGGCCAGATGCTTGCCGACCAATGGGCTATCGGATGGAACCGGGACGGCCTCGATTCCGATGTGAGATCCCTTGTGGTCCCGCAAAAGCCTGTCCATGAACTCCACGGTCCGAGGTCGGATCATCTCGCTCGCAAGACGGATTCCACCAATGAAGTTGGGCGAGACGACCGCATCGGCGCCTGCATGCCGGAGCTTCGCCTCAGTGGTGGTCTCGATCGCTTTGGCGACGATACGCGCTCGTGGATTGAGTGCGCGAGCGGTGATGGTGACGAAGAGATTTGCCTTGTCGTCGTTGAGGGCCGAAATCACGCCCCTTGCACGCTCGATGCCAGCTCGTTGAAGGATGTGATCTTCGCTGGCATCCCCGACGATAGAAAGCAGTTCCATGCCGAGCTCCTCCTCGAGCTCAGCAATGCGATCCGCGTCTCGGTCAACCGTGACGAAATCAGCTCCGCCAGCGAGGAGCTCTTCCACGATGTGAAGACCGGTGGTCCCTACGCCGCAGATGATGAAGTGATTGTTCAACTCGTCGATTGCAGTGGTCATTCTTCTTCGCCTTAGGAGACCGCCCAGATCGCCCTCGACGATCAAGGCGGTCAAACTCGAGAGGAAATAGAGGAGGATTCCCGTTCCGGTGATGATCAGCGTGATCACCGTGAGGCGGGCCCCTTCAACCTCGGCCATGCCGGGCAGGGTCTCCGCAAAGCCTACCGTCGAGATCGTGACGACGGTCATGTATAAGCAGTCGAACCACGCCCAACGACCGAGGCCAAGTACGTAGAATGTGGTTGCGCCAGCCCACACCACGATCAGAAGCATGAGAAACGACGCGATGAGGCGACGGTAGCTTCCTGTCATGCTGCCGAAAAGGACCTTCACGGCCCGTAGACTCGCGCATTTGCCACGCGTTGCAAACAGCCTACAACCGGTTCGCCGATGAAAGATGCACGCGCTGCTGGTCAGGGTCTCGTCGCGATCGCAGGCGCGAAAGTCTACTTCATCCTGACCAGCTATGCGGTTCAGTTGCTGCTCCCGCGCATTTTTGGAGCACCAGAGGAGTTCGGCCTTTATTCCACCGCGATGGCGGGTCTCGCGATGCTCAACAATGTGCTGATCGTCGCGACGATCCAATCGGTGAGCAAGTTCACCAGCGAAGACGACGAGCGAGCTCCGGCGGTGCTGCGGCAGGCGCTCGGACTGCAGCTAGGCATCGGGGGATTGATCGCGCTCGCACTGTTCGCGTCCGCACCGCTGCTCGCAGGATTCCTGTTGGACGAGCAGCTCACGGCGCTGTTTCGCATCATGGCGGTCGTCGTCTTGTCCTATGCGCTCTACGCTGCACTGGTTGGAAGCCTCAACGGGCGGAGGCTGTTCGTCCGCCAAGCGAAGCTCGATGCGCTTTTCTCTACGCTGCGGACCGCCGGGATCTTGACTGGGGCGATCGTTGGCGCGAGCGCACTTGCCGCAATCGCGGGGTTTTCAGGTGCAGCAATTGCGATCGTCGCGGTCGCGGCGATGGTCGTCGGGCTCGGTCAAAAAGGCAGGTCGATACGGGTCAGGCAATGGTTCTCGTTCCTGGCGCCGATCTGGCTATACCAGGGCTTTCTAAACGGCATGCTCCAGATCGACGTCCAGGTGCTGAAGCGCACCGTCGCCGAGCTGGCGCTTCGGAGCTCCGACCTCGCATCGACCGCGGCCGACATCGCGAACCAGCACGTTGGCTACTATCGCGCGGCCCAGACGTTCGCCTTCGTCCCGTACCAGTTGATCATCTCGATGACGTTCGTGGTATTTCCGCTGATCAGTAGAGCGACGAGCGCGGGCGACACAGAAACGACCCGCACCACGATACGAAACGCCTTTCGATTTTCGCTCTTGATCTTACTCGCCGTCGCGGCACCGATTGCTGGCGCTGCTGACGGCGTCATGCTCATCGCGTATCCGCAGGACTACTTGGCGGGGGCTCCCGCGCTTCAGATTCTCGTGCTCGGCATGGCGGCCTTTGCTCTGTTCGTCGTAGCCGGGACGGTGATCAGCAGCGCCGGGGCACCATCTCTTGCCGCACTGATCGGCGCGGTCGGTCTCGCGGTCGTCATCGCGGCCAACCGAGTTCTGATCGTCCAGGCTGGCATCGGCGAAGACACTCTGAGATCCGCGGCGCTCGGGACCTCGCTTGGAATGCTCGTCGCTTTGGCGATCGCCACCGTCGTTGTCTATCGGCGGTTTCACGCGTTCATCGCTCCCAAAACGGCGCTTCGCGGTTTGGCTGCAGGGGCGGTGTCTTACGCCGTCGCAGCTTTCTTTCCCCACGAAACGCGCCTCTTGGCGGCGGCGGCGCTGATCCTCGGCGGCCTTTCGTTCATCGGCACACTGTTCGTTCTTCGCGAGCTCGATCGATCCGACATCGAGTCCGCTCGGGAGATCCTCAAGCGTTAGGCCGCACCCAAGGCCCCGTGCGGCCGCCTTGCTTTTCGAGCAGGCGTACCTCTTCGAGGACCATTTCCCGATCGACTGCCTTCAGCATGTCGTACACCGTGAGCGCAGTGATGCTCGCCGCAACCAGTGCCTCCATCTCGACCCCGGTGCGGTCACGACACCGAACCACGGCATCGACCGTCAGACGGGACTCCTCTTCGTTTGGAGAGAATTGGATATCGACCTTGGTCAACGCAAGCTGATGGCAAAGCGGGATGAGCTCGGCAGTTCGTTTCGCGGCTTGAATACCGGCGACGCGCGCGGTGGCCAACACGTCTCCCTTGGGGCCCTGCCCCGACATCAGGAGTGAAAAGGCCTCTTGCGACATCTTGAGCGTGGCTTCAGCACGCGCGAGACGCTCGGTGACGGGCTTATCGCCGACGTTCACCATGGAGGCGTCTCCCTGCTCGTCGAGATGCGTCAGCTTTGAATCGGCACCCATCACCGGTGATTGTTACGATCGGAAGGGTGCTCCCCGCAAGTACCGCTATTTCTCGAGGGCTTTTGGCTCGTCTACGCTGTCCTCGGCGCCAGCCACCCGCCGAACGTGCGAGGTTCGTCGCTCTCGCCCGGACGCAAAGCCGTCCGTCCCGGCAAGACGCGCCACCAACTCGACTCTGGAATGCACGCCGAGCTTGGCGAAGATCCGTTTCAGGTAGGTGTTGACGGTCGAGACCGTCAGCCCAGTAGTGCTCGCGATGGCGCGCGTTCCCGAACCAGTCACCAGGAGCGCGACGACCTCACGCTCGCGGGGTGTGAGCGGCATGCGCTCGAGTGCTTCTTCGACTTCCTCATGCCCGCGCCGACTGTTTTGCGATGCCAGCCGGTCCGCATAGTCTAGGCCGCGGGCAAAGAAACGCGCAGCCCAACGCGCGTGTTGCAGATCACGCTCGCCAGGTACTTGTCCGCCGCGCAGCTTGAGATGCAATGTACCCAAGGTCTCACGGTTGGTGCGAAGCGGAAGCGAGAGCGTTGCGTCGCCGAGCGCGGGTGCGGCCTCGCTTGCAACGGAGTTACCCGCTTGCGTCTGCAGCCGGTACCCGGCTGCGCCAACCAACTCGGAGATCAACTCGGCGCCGCGACGTGGGTAATCGCGCACGGGATCCAAGCGGGACAAACCGTCCGCGATCTCTAGAAGCCTTTCAAGCGGAACCACTCTACCGGCCCCCGGCTTCGGCCAAAAGCGACATAAGTCGCGCAAGTAGGCGGAATTCCCGCTCAAAAGTCAATGTCCTCAAACAGGGGAAAGTAGACTCGGGGTTAATTTGAGACTGGAAGAGGGTTGATTACGGGCTCCTTGTCGATATGCCCAACCTCGAAACTCCCGAGCAGTTCCGCGGGGGTGGCGGGACGAGGGTCGGGTTGGATACCCAGCGAGTGAGCGAGCACACCGACGACGACCTCCGGCGCGAGACCCCAATTCCGAAGCTCTGAAATTGTAACAGCGCCGTGGCGATTGGACATGCGAGTGCCATCCGTGTCCAGGACGAGCGGTACATGAAAGAAAGCTGGCTCTCGGTACCCCAGGGCGCGATGGAGCGCGATCTGGGACGGTGTGGAGCTCAGCAGGTCCGCTCCGCGAACGACCTCGCTGATCCGCATGTCGATGTCGTCGACCACTACAGCGAGTTGATAGGCCCACACGCCGTCGGCTCGGCGGACCACGAAGTCCCCGGCATCCGGGCCTCCACCGCAAGATCCGAAAAGCACATCTTCGAACGAGGGCGTCTGCTCTGGCGCGATGAAACGCGTCGCGGCGGGGCGGTCGGGCTTGGTCGGACCAGCGCGGCATGTGCCGGGATAGCGCGGTCCCATTCCGTCATGCGGCGCGCTTGCGACCGCGGCGATCTCCTTTCGGGAGCAAGTGCATAGGAACAAGTGGCCACGGTCCTGTAGCTCGCTCAACGCCGCGCTATAGAGATGCTCACGTTCCGACTGATAGACCGGGCCCTCGTCCCAATCGAGACCGAGCCACAGATGGTCCTCGCAGAACGCATCCGCGGCGCCGTCAACGACGCGGGGCGCGTCGAGGTCCTCGATGCGCATTACGATCTGTCCCTTCATGGAACGCGCTCGGAGCCACGTCACGAGCCCGGTACGTGCGTGGCCGAGATGCATCGCGCCGGTCGGAGACGGTGCGAAACGCGTACGATACTCGGAAGTCATTGGAATCAAGATTATACGACTTGCGCGATGGCAGCCTAAGAAGGCATGTTCCTTCCCGATGCGTTCGCCCGCCAATCAATGTGGCTGCTTTCCCACGGGACGCCACTACCCAGGTATCGCCGATCTGATCGCCAGTGCGATCCAAAGCGTCGAGGGCCTGTGCGAAGAGTTTCCGCCAGGCACCGAGTGGGCAAGGATTCCCCTCGCGGTCATCGACTTCGAGACCACCGGAACGGATCCGAACGCCGATCGCGTACTCGAAATCGGCGTCGTCTGTTTCGATGGGACGCAGGTGTCCCGGCGGGAAGCGCTTCTCGTCAACCCGGGCATCGCCGTTCCCGAAGAGGCACGCGCGGTGCACGGCATCAGCGAAGAAGAGCTACGCGGCGCGCCCGCGTTCGACCAAGTGCTTCCCGAGTTGCTGAAGCTCATCGATGGCCGACTCCCGGTCGCCTACAACGCATCCTTCGACAGGTCATTTCTCTCGAAAGAGATCGAACGGGCCAACGGACTCCCCGAGAGCACCAACCCAGCTCCTGCAGTGCGAGAGCAAGTCGTATGGATCGATCCATTGGTGTGGGCGCGCGAGATTCTGAAAGAACTGAAGAGCCGCAAGCTAGCCGAGGTAGCGGCTCACCTCGGTGTTCCGCTCGAACGCGCGCACCGAGCGGCGGGCGACGCGGAAGCCACTGGTCGTGTGCTCCTTGGGCTGGCACCGCACATGCCGCGTATCTACGGTGAGCTCATCCGCCTTCAGCAGCGTTACGCAGCGTTCCAGGAGGCGGAGTTCGCAGCCTGGAAGCGGTTCAAGTAGTTGAAGCTCACCCGCGCGCGGATCATCAGCCTCTTCCTGCTGATCACCTTGGTCGGGTGTTGGGCGCCGGTGCTGTGGGTGTACCTCACCGATCGATCGTGGGTCGGACCGCTGGGCCGGGCGATCTCGTTGTGGCAGGCGTTCCCGCCGCTGCTCGCCGCGTTGGTCGTACAGGGACCTGTGCTGAAGCAGCCCGTGCTCGAGCCGCTCGGCCTGAGCTTCAAGATCAACCGGTGGTGGCTGATCGCGTGGGTCATGCCGGTGTGCGTATTGGCGATCGGGCTATTGTTGCTCGCGATCGTGGGGGAGGATCTCGTCCTCAGCACCGAGGAGTTACTCGCGAACAAGCGCTCGCTCGTCCCGCCCGAAGAGCTCGACGCCTTCGACAGTTACGTCGAAGAGAACCCGCCCCAGCATCCCTTGTGGTTGGTGCCGATGGGCATGCCCGCCGGACTCACGATCAACATGCTACTGGCGCTTGGTGAAGAGGTTGGGCTCAGGGGGTTCTTGTTCCGCGAAATTCCGGGAGGCTTCTGGAAGCGTTCATTCTGGATCGCCATTGTGTGGGCGCTCATGTGGGCGCCGTCGGTCGGCCTCGGTCACCTCTATCCAAACCATCCGCTACAGGGCTTCGGACTGGTTTTCCTTTGGTGCGCCGCCGCGTCTCCCGTCTTCGTGTACCTCCGGGTACGAAGCGGGTCGGTGATCGCGACGAGCATCGCGAGGGGAACGATGATGGCGCTCGGCGGTGCGGCGGTGGACCTGTCGTTCACCGCCTCGGATCTCGCACGACCGTTCTACGGATGGACGGGTATCCTCGCGCTACTCGTGATTCTAGGTGCGTTCTGGCTTCACGACCGATACGGCGCCCACCAGCGCCTGATGTCCCACTAGAATTCGTTCTTGGCTTCGCGAATCGAAGTGAACGTGGCGACCGGGTCACGTCCCCGCGCGACTTGAGGATCGTCGAAACGCAGAAACGGATTGGTTCTCAGCTCGGCCGCCAGCATTCCGGGTACCGTGAACTCCCCTCGAGCACGTTGCTCGCGTGCGAGCTCGTACGCCATCTGTATGTCGGGGTTGTCGGGCTCGACGGTCTGCGCGAAACGCAGATTGCTGACCGTGTACTCGTGGCCGCACCAGATTTTGGTTTGGGGAGCGAGCTTGCGAAGCTTGGCGAGCGACTCACTCATCATTTGCATCGTCCCCTCGAACACACGGCCGCAACCGGCGATGAACAGGGTGTCGCCGCTGAACAAATTGCCCTCAGTGACGTAACCGATCGCTCCTAACGTGTGGCCTGGGATCTCTACGATGTCTACATCGAACCCGCCGAACGTGAAGCGATCGCCATCGGTGAGTCCGTCGGTCTGGTGCGGGATGCGTTGATGGTCGAGGTCGTACCTCGAACCGCGTACGCGGACCTCACCGACCTCTGCAAGGAGGCCATCGATGCCACCTACGTGGTCCCAGTGATGGTGTGTAAGCCAGATCTCGGCGAGCTCGACTCCCGCAGTCGCGAGCGCATCGAGCACGGGCTCGGTCTCCGATGGATCGACGACGGCGGCCGAGGCTTCACTCGAATCGAGCACGAGGTAGGCGTAGTTGTCACTCAGACAGGGGACGGGAACGATCTTCATGGGCTATCCTCCACGAAATCGGCTGGAGGTGTCCAGTCGATCCCTTCGTCTTCCTTTGCGACCGGCGCGGTCGAAGGCACATCGACCACAGCGGGCTGCTCGACCGGTGGGGCCGGTGATGTTCGAGTCGGCGGAGGCACCGGAGCGGTCGGCGACGGAGGCGCCGGCGTGGTCTTGGGCTTTGGTGTTGTCTTGGGCGTTGCGGTTGCCTCCGGCTTTGGCGCGGGTCCCGGGGGACGCTGGGCGGGCTTGGGCGTTCCGTTGAGATATCGAGCGGCCCCGGAGTTCCCTGGATCGAGCACTTGAATCGCACCGTAGAGCTCGCGCGCTTGCGCGGCATCATTGCGCGCTTCCGCATTCTTTGCACGGCTCGCCAACACACCGACCGCCTGCTCGCGAATGAGGTTTGGCTCGTCGGCCTCGGGGCGTAATGTGAGCATTCGCGCGGTCAGCTCGAGCACGTTGGCACCCGGCGGACCCATGAAGTTCCCGGCGTCGAGCGCAGCGCGCGCTTGGCGTGCCAAGCGCTCGTATTGCGCGTCCTGCAGTGTCTCGGTTGCAGACCTCGGTGAGGGATCCGGCACGGTGTCTTGGAGACGCAACCCAAATGACACCGCTGCGGTCACGACCAAAAGGACTGCAGCCGCAGCCGACCAGACCACGAGACGCATTCCCCGCCGCGGGACGGTCAGCTCCGCCGCAGCGCCGAATGGGTCGGGCGCGATGCTGAGTAGTGCCTCGTCTTCTGGCGGGATCTGGCTCTTGCGGGGCGGCATGGGAGGCGCTGGGGTGGACTTCTTGCCAAGAACGCTCGCCAGCGAGCGCCCGCCGCTCCACATCGTGCCGAGCAAGAGCTGGTGCCCGTGTTCGAGAAAACCTTCGTCGATCGATGCCTCAGCGAGCGCTTCGACGTACTCGGTCACCCCGGATGGTCGCGATCGCCGATCCTTGCTGATCGCCTGCATGACCACCTCTGCGACCGCATCCGGCACGCGCGCACCCTCGCCTTTGGTACGGAGGTCGGGGGCTGGCTCCCGAACGTGCTTCATCAGCATCGCGCTCGGGGATAGGTCCTGATATGGCAGCTCTCCGCACAGGAGCTGATACGACAGCACGCCGACCGAATAGACATCGCTTCGACGATCGATCGGCTCGCCCACTGCGGCCTCCGGCGAAATGTAGTTGGCCGTCCCAAACACCCTTCCTGGCTGGGTCGTCACGGTGCTGCCGCCTTCGAGCATCCGGGCGATGCCGAAGTCTACGACCTTGACGAAGTCGTTGTCGTCGCCACGCCGAACGAGAAATACATTCTCGGGCTTGATGTCCCGATGGACGATCCCTTCTTCGTGGACAGCGTGGATACCGGCACACAGTTTCAAGATGATGCCGAGCGATCGGTCGATCGATAGAAGCCCCTCGGCATCCAACAGCTCGGCGAGTGAACGGCCCTCGAGGTACTCCATCACGATGTAGAGCCGGCCATCTGGAAGCTGTCCCGTGAGGAACACGCGCACCAGGTTTGGGTGGTCGAGCCGAATCGCGATCGTCGCCTCGCGTTCGAACCGACGAAGCACGTCCGGATTCTCGAGGTACTCCGGACGCAGCACTTTGATCGCGACATCGCGACCCACCGAGCTTTGGTGCGCTCGATAGACCGTCCCCATTCCGCCCGAACCGATCGGCTCCTCGATACGGAACTGATCGAGCAAGACAGTTCCGATCAACGGATCGGGGCTGTCCTTCACTGAAACCAGCTTGACGCCGTCGTGGGGACAGAAAAGGGCGCCAGATTCGAATCTGGACCCACAACGAGTGCACAGGAGTGTAAGTTCCATCAAAGTGCCGGAATCCTGGGGTCGGTTAGCACCGTGTGAAATGTCGCACAATTGCAGGGTTAGATCACACCCAAAAGGATTGGCTGAACGCGCCGTGATCCCTTATCTTTACTGAGGAAGGCAAGATGGGAGGTCCAATTCGGTTCTCGCGCGTGGCTCTGGCCATGGTGCTCTTGTCCGCGGCGTCACCATCGCTTGCGGCCGCCGACACCCAAGTTGCCGTCCTTGGTCTCCGGGCTCCCGACGGTGACGACAAGCTAGCGCGGAACATGACCGAGGCGCTTCGCGAATATGCCTCGCGCACTCCGGGCTGGACACTGCAGCCATCAAAGGTCTCACTCGAGCAGTTGATGCTCGTCCAGGGATGTTCGGAGCCGGATGTGGCGTGTCTCACGCAGATCGCTTCAGAGCTCAAGGTGGACCACATCATCTCGGGGGGCGTCGATCGCGTAAAAGAGACCGGCTCCAAACAGTACGACTACCGCGCCCAGATTTTCTACTACAACTCGCGCACGCGTCGCATCGACAAGCGGGTTCGCGCGAAGATCCCTCGCAACCAGACTGGCAGCCAGTACCTGGAAGACAGAGCGCGACGGTATGTTACCCGCTTTTCCGGCAAGCAGCCCACCGAACGAGTCGTCGAGGTTTCGCAGGATCCCGAGCTGAAGATCGCGGTCAAAGCACGCGATAAGACGCCGTCCGACAAGTCCGCGCCCGCGCTGTGGCCTGCGGTCGCGACATACACCGCCAGCGCTGCTTTTTTCGGGCTGACCGCGTGGAGCTGGGTCACCATCAAGAACGTCGAGCAGGACCCGGCATTCAAGGCCGCGCGAATCGAGGCAGGCCCGGGGGTCAACGATATCTGCTCCGAGGACGGTGCGTTTCGAACGCAGGAAGTGAACTCCCTGTGTAACAAAGCCGACCGGCACGAAACACTGCAGTGGGTGTTCTTGAGCGCAGGACTTGCAAGCGCAGGGGTTGGGACCTGGTTGCTCGTGCGACACTTGCGCGGCAAGAAGCGCGCCGAAAAGCGCGCCTCCCTCCGGCTCGCGCCGGCCTTCACGCCCAAAGGCGCGGCGTTCAGCGCCCATCTCGACTTCTAGCGTTTACGCGCCACACTTCGAGGCGACGATGCGTATCATCGGCGGCATCCTGTCCGGTCGTCGCTTGGAAGGGTCTCCAGGCAGCGTGACACGACCGACCTCTGCCCGCGCTAGGGAGGGGCTGGCATCGGCGTTACAGGCACGCAATGCGTTCGAGGAGGCAAGTGTGCTCGAGCTCTTTGCGGGCACCGGCATGCTCTCGTTCGAGGCCCTGTCGCGCGGCGCGAAGAGCGCACTGTGCATCGACAAGAGCGGCGTGTGCACCCGCTCCATAGAGCAGAACGCAGAGCTGCTCGGCTTGGGCGATCGAGTTCGGTCCGTGACGAGCGACCTGCTCCGAGGCCCGGGTGCTGGGAGCGCGATTCCCTTCCCGGACGGCGGATTCACCCTTGTTTTCACAGATCCTCCATACGAGGCCGCCTCCGAGTCGGTGCACCTGCTTCGAGCGCTTGCAGAATCGGGGGCTTTCGCAGAAGGTGCGTGGGTTGCGATGGAATATCCTCATTCGAATACACCCGGCGAGATTCCAGGCCTCGCTACGGAGGCGGAGTACCGGTATGGTGACGCAGCGATACGACTGATGCGCTATTCGATGGACGTAACATGAGAGGCGTAGCCATTTACCCGGGGTCATTCGACCCGATCACGAACGGCCACACGAGCATTATTCGAAGCGGTCTCGTCGTGTTCGACCGAATCATCGTGGGCGTGCTCAATAACGAGTCGAAAGCACCTCTGTTCTCGGTGCAGGAGCGCATCGACATGATCAGTGAATCGGTCGTCGCGATGGGAGAGGACCCGGACCGCGTCGAGGTCGATTCATTCGAAGGCTTACTCATCGACTACGCAAAGGCGCGCGGCGTGCGCGTGGTGTTGCGTGGCCTTCGTGCAGTGGCCGATTTCGAGTACGAGCTCCAAATGGCCAACATGAACCGCCATCTCAACGAAGACATCGAGACCGTGTTCATCATGGCCAATGACGCGTACTTCTACGTTGCTTCCAACCTCGTCAAAGAGGTGACCAAGCTTGGCGGCGACGTGTCGAAGCTCGTGCCGGTGCCAGTCGCACAGAGGCTTTGGGACAAGTTGGGAATGCAGAAACCAGGGCGGAAGTAACCCTGGCTTCTTAGTCCCCTCGTGGTCTGCAGATCTCGCAGGCCGAGCTTGCCCGCCCAGAGCTCAGTCAACTCGGCTCTCTCCTCGGCGATGGCGTGTCGGACCCGCATCCAACCGCGCAGATACACGGTATCGCGGGCGATCCCGCCTCCGCGAAAGGCTCGTTCGGTCAACGCGATAGCCTCCTCTGCGGTGAAACCGTGCTCGCGGATCAGATCCCTCGCCACCTCACCAAAGCGAGCGCCGTCGTGCATGGCATCGGTTACGATGACCCGCGCCGCCAGTGTTCTGAGGCGGGTGCCATCGAGCACGCCTGCTGCTTCTTCGAGATAGATCGCGAGGCCCTCCTGATCCGTGAACGAGCCTGCCGTGCCTAGGGCGAAGATCCCAAGCGGTTGTGCGCGGCCATTGAAGGCGGCCACGAGGTGACCCAGCACCTCGTGCACCGCCAGACGTACCGCCTCCCGGTTACCGAAAGTACGATCGGCGATGAAAACGGTTCGATCGCCGGCTGCTGCGTTTGCGGTCAATCGTGGTTCGACTCGGACGTCGATTGTGAGACCGACCGATCGTGCGAGCGCGTAGGCAAGCCGCTCGAGCGAGAGACCTTCTTCGGCATGTGAGGGAACCGAAGCCGCCTCGTCATCTCGATCGATGGAGTGAAGGATGGCACCGGCAAGGTCCGACAGTCTGTACGTCGGTCGCGCATCGTCGACGGGCATCGCGCCGGTTCCGTATCGGCGAGCAGCCATGGACCGAATCTGCTTCGGATTGCCCAGCGATTCGAGCATGCAGAGCTCGGTCTCGAGCTCCGTTAGCCGCGCCTGGTAGAGCTCGGGGGCGACGCAGGTTTCCGAAAGGAGGCGTGCGCGACGGAGCGCGGCCCAGAACCGTGGTTCGACTCGTTGGCGCTCCACCTCCGAGCATGGTTCGACCATGACCCCGCGCATCACTCCCGAGAGTAGGCGTCGCCGTTCGCGCAAGCCGTTCTTGGAGGTCAACGCAAACAGGAGCCTGGCCTTGTCGTGAAGCCCACGGACCAGCACATCGAGCTCGGCCTGAAGTCGGCTATCGTACTCGTCACAAAAGCTGGGTAGCTCGTTCAGCAAGCTCGCTCCGTTCCCCTTTGATGAGTGTAACATGAGCTCCGATCTCTTCGTTGCGGAACCGCTGCGCAACAACACTGAGGCCATTACTGGACGAGTCCACATAAGGATTGTCTATTTGATAGGGGTCGCCAGTAAGAACGATCTTGGTGTCGGCGCCGCAACGCGTGATGACCGTCTTGACCTGATGTGGGGTGAGATTCTGCGCTTCATCGACGATGAGGTACTGGTTGGGCAATGACCGGCCACGAATATAGGTGAGGGGCTCGACCTGAATGACTCCGGAGCCCACCAAGTCCTCGTAGTCGCGATGGTCCGACATCCGTCCACGCCCGCTGCTGAAGATGTACTCGAGATTGTCGAAGATCGGTTGCATCCACGGATTCAGCTTCTCCTCGATTGTGCCAGGCAGATACCCCATATCGCGTCCGAGCGGGAAAATGGGCCGGGAGACCAACATGCGCCCGTAGGTGCCATCCTGAACGACCGATTGAAGACCTGCCGCGATCGCGAGGAGCGTCTTCCCGGTGCCTGCTTTACCGACGAGCGTGACGAGATGAATGGCGGGATTCAACAGCATGTCGAGAGCGTAGTACTGCTCGAGATTCCGCGGACGGACGCGCCACACGCCCTCCTTACCGACACGAAGCGGTACGATCTGATCGGTGCCGGGATCGAAACGCCCGAGTGCGGTATGTCGAGGCTTGTCGCGGTCTCTTAGAACGACCCCAACGTTTGGGTAGCGTTGGTCCTCACTGAGAACGGAAGCCGAAAGGGACTCGCGCCGCCCGAGCACGTCAACTTGCTTACCCGTCACGTCGGCCACGCAGACGCCAGAGTAGAGATCGTCGATGGAAACACGACCCCCTTCGTAGTTCTCGGCACGGAGTCCAAGCGCGTCGGCGCGGACACGGAGATTGGTGTCCATCGTGACGAAGATGACGGACGTGCTCGGGTTCTGATCTCGGACGTCGAGGGCGCACTGCAGGATCGCTCGATCCATGGCGCCATGGTCGAAGCCCGGACGGAGGTTAGGGTCGGCAAGGGATGCGACTCTCAGCCGACCTCCGGTCTCTTGCAGGGGAACGCCCTCCTGCAGCGAATGCCCGTTCGCATCGCGAAGCTCGTCGATGATGCGCGTGACGTGCCGCGCGTTCTGGCCAAGCTCGCTGAGCTCTTTCTTGAATCGGTCGACCTCTTCGATCACGAAGATCGGCAAGACGACGGTGTGCTCCTCGAACTTGTAAAGCGCCAAGGGGTCGTGAAGCACCACGTTGGTGTCGAGCACGTATGTCTTGGTCACTGATGACAACTTAGCATGCCTTGCGCCGCGGCTGATACAACCAAAGGCAGCATGCGCTATAGTCGAATCCGGAACGCGGCGCATGAACTTAGCGTTTGATCTCACTTCGCCACTTGGGCTCGCCGCGCTCGCCAGCGCCGGAGTAGCCGCTGGATGCGTGAACGTCTTGGCGGGGGGCGGATCAATGTTGACGCTTCCTCTTCTGATGCTGCTTGGTCTTCCCGCGGACATCGCGAACGGGACGAACCGCCTGTCGACCGTGACCCAAAGCATCACGGGCTTGGTCGGCTTTCATGCGCACGGCAAGCTTCCGCGCAAAGCGCTCGTCGGTGTGGTCACTCCAACGGTCTTGGGCGCCTTGGCAGGAGCGTGGATCGCCACGCAGGTCCCACGGTCGGTTCTCAAGCCCGTGCTCTTGATCACGATGATGGGCATGGCAGCGCTTTTTGCAGCGTCTCCTTCCCTCCTGGATCCCGACCCCCGGGCCGAGGCTGTGAATCGCCCAGGACCGCGGTCCATGGTCGGCTTGCTGCTTGCTGGGTTCTACGGCGGGTTCGTGCAAGCTGGCGTAGGGTTCGTACTGCTAGCCGTAATCGCAGGAGCGCTCGGTTTTGATGTCGTCCGCGCCAACGCGCTCAAGCTCGCCTGCACGTTGTGCTTTGGCACCGTCGCGCTTGCGGTCTTCATCGCGGCCGACCAGGTCGCGTGGATACCGACGATCGTGCTCGCCGCAGCGACGGTGGTAGGAGCCCAGTTGGGCGTCAAGCTGGCGCTTCGCATAAGCCCGAAAAGCCTGCGTTGGTTTATTTTCGTTTGCGTCATTGCGTTCAGCGTGGGCGCTTGGCTCCGACCTTAAGCCGCGGTTTTTGCCAAAAACACGCCAAAAAACCAAAACCTTACGTCAGCCCCATTGCCGATGATACTATTTAGATAGCGGAAGGGGGCTTAAGCATGGGTCAACGGGTCTCGAAGATCGCATCGCTTCAGGACTACGACTACTACCAGGACCTGCACTGGGAGGGGTCGTTCGAAGACTACCTCAACATCGTGCAGGAGAAACCGCACGTCACGCGCAACGCGTTTCAGCGGCTCTACGACATGGTGGTGTCCTACGGCGAAGAGGAATACATCGACAACAAGAAGAAGCTCATACGCTATCCGTTCTTCAAGGATCCGATCGAAAACGGCAAAGATGCGATCTACGGGCTCGACATCCCACTGATGCGCCTCGTCCACATCTTGCATGCGGCGGCGCAAGCTTACGGTCCGGAAAAGCGGATCATCCTGCTGCACGGGCCGGTAGGCTCGTCGAAGAGCACGATTGCGCGGCTACTGAAGAAAGGACTCGAGCACTATTCGAAGACACCAGAGGGTGCGCTCTACACTTACGAATGGAGCAATCTTCGTGAGACCGGGCTTGCGGGAGACGACGACGAGTTCCCATGCCCGATGCATGACGAGCCGCTTCGGCTGATTCCTCTTCAATGGCGTGACGAAGCGATCAAGGAGCTCAAGCTCGGCAACGATCGAACGCGGGTTGTGATCAAGGGTGATCTGAATCCCGCGTGCCGATTCATTTTTCAAGGTCTGATGGAGCGTTACAAGGGCGACTGGAGCAAAGTCGTCAGCAATCACATCAAGGTGCGACGACTAGGCCTGAGCGAGCAAGATCGCATCGGCATTGGGACGTTTCAGCCCAAAGACGAAAAGAACCAAGATTCCACCGAGCTGACCGGCGACATCAATTACCGAAAGATTGCCGAATTCGGCTCGGATTCCGACCCTCGTGCGTTCAACTTCGACGGCGAGTTCAACATCGCGAACCGCGGAATCATCGAATTCGTCGAGGTCCTGAAGCTCGACGTCGCGTTTCTCTATGACCTGCTGGGCGCCACCCAAGAACACAAGGTCAAGCCAAAGAAGTTTGCGCAGACCGACATCGATGAAGTGATCATCGGCCACACGAACGAGGCGGAGTACAAGAAGCTCATAAACAACGAGTTCATGGAGGCGCTCCGCGACCGAACCATCAAGATCGACATCCCGTACATCACCAAGATGAGCTCGGAGATCAAGATTTACCAGAAGGACTTCAGCGCGGCGCGCCTTCGTGGAAAGCACATTGCGCCACATACGCTCGAGGTGGCCGCGATGTGGGCGGTGCTGACCCGACTCGCAGAGCCAAAGAAGCACCAACTCTCACTGATTCAAAAGATGAAGCTTTACGACGGTAAGACGTTGCCAGGATATACCCAAGACAACGTCAAAGAGCTTCGCAAAGAGGCAAACCGTGAGGGCCTAGAAGGGATGTCCCCACGCTACGTGCAGGACAAGATCAGTAACGCGCTCGTACGTGAAGGGAACGAGGGATACATCAATCCGTTCATGGTGCTCAACGAGCTCGAGAAGGGCCTCCGGGCTTCGCTTACGGCGTCTGAAGAAGAACGCCGGCGGTTCGCCGAGCTCATCAGCGTCGTCAAGGCGGAATACGACGAGATCGTGAAGAACGAAGTGCAACGAGCGATCAGTGCCGACGAAGATGCGATCAGCCGACTGTGTGCGAACTACATCGACAACATCCGCGCCTACTTGATGAAGCAGAAGGTAAAGAACAAGTACACCGGAAAAGATGAAGAGCCGGATGAGCGGCTCATGCGCTCGATCGAGGAGAAGATCGATATCACCGACGCACGCAAGGACGACTTCAGGCGTGAAATCATGAACTTCATCGGTCACCTCGCGCTGGAAGGCAAGAAGTTCACTTACGAGACGAACGATCGATTGAGGCGAGCGCTGGAGATGAAGCTCTTTGAGGACCAAAAGGATTCGATCAAGCTCTCGTCGTTTGTCTCGAACGTGATCGACAAAGAAACCCAAGACAAGATCGACGTCATCAAGAACCGGCTGATCAAGTACTACGGCTACAACGAAGCCTCGGCCACCGATGTCCTTGCCTACGTCGCCAGCATCTTCGCCCGAGGTGACGTCAAGGAGTAGTTGGTGTCACTGAGGATCGATCAGGACCATTCACGCTTCAGGAATATCGTACGCGGACGGATTCGCGAGAATCTGCGTAGGTACATTTCCAAGGGCGAGTTGATGGGGCGCCAGGGCAAGGACCTGGTCTCCATTCCGGTTCCGCAGATCGACATCCCGAAGCTTCGCTTCGGTGACAAACAGCAAGGTGGCGTGGCGCAGGGGGACGGCGAGCCAGGAGACGCCCTGTCAGGCAACGCGGAAGAAGGCACGGGGCAAGGCAAAGCGGGCGACCAAGAGGGTCAACATGCGCTCGAGGTCGAGGTCACGCTCGATGAGCTCGCGGACATCCTCGGTGAAGAGCTCGAGCTTCCGAACATCGAGAACAAGGGCAAGAGCAGCATCGTCGACAAGAAGGACCGTTACGTAGGTATCCGCACGGCCGGACCGAACTCGCTACGTCACTTTAAGCGCACGTTTCGCAATGCGCTTCGGAGACAAATCTCCTTGGGAACGTACGACCCGGAACGCCCCGTAATCATCCCGACTCGTGACGATTTTCGGTTCAAGTCCTGGAAGACGGAAGAGGAGCCTGTCACCAACGCCGTCATCCTTTACATGATGGACGTGTCGGGCTCGATGGGGGACGAGCAAAAGGAGATCGTCCGGATCGAATCGTTTTGGATCGATACGTGGCTCAGGCGTCAGTACAAGGGCATCGAAACACGCTTCATCATTCACGATGCGGCCGCGCGAGAAGTCGACCGCGATACATTCTTTCGCACACGCGAATCGGGCGGCACGATGATCTCGTCCGCTTACCGGTTGGCCGGCGACATGATCAATCGCGACTATCCAGTCTCGGAATGGAACATCTACCCATTCCATTTCTCCGACGGTGACAACTGGAGCGTGGACGATACGCTGCTCTGCGTGGAAATCCTGAAGAACGAGCTCCTGCCGGCCTCGAATGTCTTTTGCTATGGCCAGGTCGATAGCCCTTACGGTTCCGGGCAATTCATCAAGGACCTCGGAGAACACTTCCCGGAGAACGAATCGCTGATCACGAGCGAGATCAACGACCGGGATGCGATCGTGGAGTCGATCAAGGAGTTCCTCGGGAAGGGTAAGTAAGTGACGCAGTTCGCTCTCAACACGACCCTTCCGAACTACCTCCGCGACGAGCAAATGCGCATCGAAACCGTAGCACGCGACTACGGTCTCGATTTCTTTCCGACGATCTTCGAAGTGCTGAGCTACGAGCAAATGAACGAAGTCGCGTCGTACGGTGGGTTTCCCACGCGCTATCCGCATTGGCGGTTCGGCATGGAATACGAACGCCTCAGCAAGAGCTACGAATACGGCCTCTCCAAGATCTACGAGATGGTGATCAACAACAACCCAGCGATTGCCTACCTGCTCGAAGGCAACAGTCTCGTCGACCAGAAGCTGGTCATGGCCCACGTGTACGGCCACGTCGATTTCTTCAAGAACAACTTCGCGTTTCGCATCACGAATCAGGGGAGGGACCGAAAAACCGGCAAACAGGTTCGAAAGTGGATCGACGCTTTGGCGAACCATGGCGCGATCGTGCGCAAGTGGGCCAATCGGATTGGTGTCGAAGAGGTCGAGACTTTCATCGACGCCTGCCTGAGCCTGGAGAACCTGATCGATCCTCAGAAGCCATTCGAGCCACGCGAATACCGCCCGCGCGAAGTGATGGAAGACGAGGAAGAAGAGACGCCCGAGGTTCCCCTGCTCCGTGTCGACCGTGACTACATGGAGCCATTCATCAACCCTCAAGAGTTCGTCGACGCGCAAAAGAAGAAGATGGAGGAGGAACGCGAGGAAGCCCAGAAGTTTCCCGTGAGCCCGCAGCGAGATGTGCTTGGGTTCTTGATCGAGCACGCTCCGCTGGATCGTTGGCAACGAGAGGTGCTGACGGTGGTGCGCACCGAAGCGTACTACTTCCTGCCTCAGCTACAGACGAAGATCATGAACGAGGGGTGGGCCACCTACTGGCATTCACGTCTGATGACCGAGAAGGTGTGCGACGGTTCGGAAATCGTCGACTACGCGGATCGCTGTGCAAGCGTGCTGACCACGGCACCAGGGCAGCTCAACCCATACAAGCTGGGTGTTGAGCTCTTCCGGCATATCGAGGATCGTTGGAACAAGGGTCAGTTCGGCAAAGAGTGGGACGATTGCGACGATTTCGAGGCGCGGCTTCACTGGGATCGCCGTACGGGTCTCGGAGCAGAGAAGATCTTCCAGGTCCGGTCGCTGTACAACGACGTCACCTTCATCGACGATTACCTCACACCGGATTTCGTCTTCGATCAGAAGCTCTATTCCTTTGGCTACAACCAACGTAACGACCGCTGGGAGATCGAGAGTCGAGTGTTCAATGAGGTAAAGGCAAAGCTACTGGCGACGATTACGAATGGCGGCAACCCGATCATCGCCGTCATGGACGCCAACCACGGCAACCGTGCAGAGCTGCTACTCACGCATACCCATCAAGGGGTCGATCTCAAGCTCGATTGGGCCGAGGATGTCATGAAGGCGCTCTACCGCGTATGGACCAAACCGGTCGAGTTACACACGGTCGTCGGTGAAAAGCCGATGGCGATCCGATTCGACGGTTCGGAGCACAGTCAGAAGGCGCTCTAGAACCCGTCACACTGGGCGAACCGAAGCAAAGCCTTGGGCGTAGCTCCTTTCCCAAGTACGTCTCGACGGACTTGGGCGTTCTGTCGAGAGGGGAGCTCCGTACACCGCACACTCACGCTCACCTGAGGACCACCGACGTTCTTCCCAAAGTCGTCGTCGACCTCCTCGGAGACGTCGATATCGGAGAGCTCACACGGCTGCTCGGCCGAAGGGGCGTCGCCGCCGCAGTCGCCAATGTACTCAAACCCCTCTTGGGTGACGGTGACCTCACAACCCGGCGACGCAACGAAGCCGCCACCTTGGGTGCCGAGTCGGAGATTTCGGATGAGAAAGCCGGTATTGTCGCCCTCGCTCGCTTCGAGCACGACCTCGAGGAAGTCCCCGGAGGCGTCTTCGGTCGCTTCGCATCTTGCGCGCACGGTTTCGCCGGAGACACCAGGCTGCCCGTTGAACTGAAAGATGGTCTTGTCGGCAGGAAGCTCTGGAGTGCAGTTGAACCCATCGCCAGGGCAATCGACCCGCCACTCGGCGAGAGTGACCACTTGACCCGGCGCGTCGCTGCAGCTCGCGGATATCAGACACAAGAAACTCAGAATCGTAATCGACTGGCGCACTGTCGCCTCCTTAAGATCCGGCGAATCCAGGGTAACGAGCCGATACAACCGCGGCAAATTCGGTTCATTCCAGCCGTCCTTCGGCGGATCGCCGGGCGGTCAAACAGCATGGCCGGCGTGATCGGACGGATTTGCTGGAGATTCCGCGGAGTCGAGCCACAATACGGCCGCCATGCGCCTGGCCTCGCTCATCGGTCCTGACCTCAAGGACTTCCTCAAGCAGGATCCCGCAGAGCTGCGAGAAACGATGGCGGACTTCCACCCGGAGGACATCGCCGAGCTCCTACAGGACCTGCCAGGTGCCGACGCAGTCGCTTTGGTGAGGGCTCTTCCGCCCGAGATCGCTGCAGACATCGTCGAAAGATTGAGCCCAGAGCGTCAGGTGTTGGTGCTGCACGCGGTCGATACACCACGCGCAGTTGCGCTTCTCGGTGAGATGGATCCAGACGATCGCGTCGACCTGTTGCAAGAGCTCGACGAGGAAGAGGCTGCAACCCTTCTCGCTCGACTCGAGGTCGCCGAGCCCGAGGCCGCCGAGGAGGTCCGAGAGCTCGTTGCCTACGAACCCGAGACCGCTGGTGGCTTGATGACCACCGAGTTCGTCTCGCTGCCACCTGAGACCAAGGTATGGGAGGCGATCGAAGGGGTTCGGAAGCTCGGCCGCAAGGACATGGCCGAGACGCTGTACTACATCTACATCTGCTCGGACGACGAGACGTTGCTGGGTGTACTGTCGTTGCGCGACCTCATCTTGAGCGATCCCGGACAAGCGTTGACCGAGATCATGAAAGACAACGTCGTGACCGTTGGCGTTTTCGACGACCAAGAGCAGGTCGCGCACGAGATCGCGAGATACGACTTCTCAGCGATTCCGGTTGTCGACGACCAAGACCACATGCTCGGTGTGGTGACGGTCGACGATGTCGTCGATGTCGTCATCGAGGAAGCCACCGAAGACGCCCAGAAGATGGGCGGTGTCGTCCCGCTAGAGGATTCGTACTTCGCAACGAAGTGGCTGGAGCTCGTATGGAAGCGCGGTGCGTGGCTCGTGCTTCTGTTCATCGGCCAGTTGCTCACCACCACTGTCATGGAGCGAAATGAGGACGTGCTGCGTCGAACGGTGGAGCTCGTCGTGTTCATTCCTCTGATCATCGCTTCCGGAGGTAACGCAGGTTCTCAATCCTCCACGCTGGTGATTCGCGCCATGGCAATCGGCGAGCTCAAACCGGGGGATTGGTTTCGAGTCCTCACACGTGAGCTCGGCATCGGGCTCGCATTGGGTGTTGCTCTCGGCCTGATTGGCTTTGCCCGTGCATGGTTTGCTGGCGACGTCGTCGACCCACTCAGCCTATCGCTAGCCGTCGGGGTGAGTATCCTCGCCATCGTCGCGCTCAGCAGCATCATCGGTTCGATACTGCCGCTCGCGATCCAACGGGCGGGACTCGATCCGGCGGTTTCATCCACTCCCTTCATCGCATCGGTAGTAGATGTCCTTGGGCTGATCGTGTACTTCGCACTTGCCCAAGTCATCTTGGAAGCGATGCTTTAGTCCTGTATGCTCTCGAAGATCTAAATGCCAAACATCAGTTTCAACTACAGACAAAGTGCTGACGACGTCTTTCGACTCGCTAGCGATCCTGACATCACGAAGCAACGGGCAGAGGCTCTCGGCGACTTCAATGTTCGGGTGGAGGTCCAGGAGGCCGGCGCCACGAAGACCGTCCTGTGCACGCGAGAAGTGGAGAGCGATTTGCCGTCATTCGCAAAGAAGATTTTCAAGCCAAGAAACACAGTCGTCGAGCGCAAGGAGTGGCGCGACGAGGGAGAGCGCAAGACCTGTCACTTCCACATCGACGTTCAGGGTACGCCGGCGCAGATCGACGGCCACATCACGATCCTGCCTGAGGGCAGCGGGTGCAAGTACGACATCAACTTCGATGTCAACGTCAAGGTGCCGCTCGTCGGAAAGAAGCTCGAGGCGCACATCGCCGGTTTGACCAAGGACGGGATGCGCGACGAGTTCCAATACAATCAGAAGCACCTCGACTCCGCTGGTTAGAGTGCCCAAACGCGGCCGAAAACTGATCGTCGTTTCCAATCGCGGCCCGTACCGCCGGGCTTCGATTCGGGGAAACGAACGATGGGTACGATCCGCAGGTGGACTTGTCTCGGCGCTCGATCCGGTTCTCCAGCAACGTGGCGGCGTGTGGGTCAGCGCAAAAGAAGCAGAAGACTTCGACACCGTTACCGTCCCCGGTCCGCGCATAGAATACGACCTTGCGTATATTTCACTTCGCAAGGCCGACCAACGCGGCTTCTATGAAGGCGTTTCCAATGCGGTCATCTGGCCTCTCCTTCACGGCTTTCCGCCGACCATCCGCGTAGGGGATGCGCCTTGGAATACTTACATCAATGCAAATGCGGAGTTCGCCGACGTCGTACTGCAATCGGGCCGGTCAAACGATCTGGTTTGGGTCCAGGATTATCATTTGATGCTGGTCCCGGGCATGCTGCGTGCAAAGCGGAGCAAGGCTCGCATAGGGTGGTTCTGCCATGTGCCTTGGCCGTCCCCGGGTACCTTCGGGATCTTGCCTTGGCGCGAGCAGTTGCTCGACGGCTTGCTGGGTGCTGACGTGCTTGGCTTTCACATCAAGGAGTACGTCGACAACTTCCTTCAATGCGTCGAGCGGTACACCCCCTATCAGGTGTCCAAGGGGGAGGTTCAGTTTCGCGGACGAAGTGTTCGCGTCATTGCGGCGCCGATCGGTATCCCGGTCCAAGAGCTCCAGACATTGTCGATCGATCCCGACGTGGAGGCCGAGGCTTTTCGCATTCGCGATACCGTCGGGAATCGAAAAATCATTCTGGGTGTCGACCGACTCGACTATACCAAGGGCATCCCGGAGCGCTTGCTCGCATTCGAGGGTCTCTTGCGTAAAGAGCGAAACGCGCAGAAGAAGTACGTCCTCATTCAGGTCATGGTACCCAGTCGTACGGATGTTCAAGCCTACGCGGACCTCAAAGAAGAGGTCGATCGCATGGTTGGTGATATCAACGGACGCTACTCGGACTCGGGTCGGATCCCGATCCACTACCTTTACAGAAACCTGAGCCAACGCGCCCTGTTCGCGCACTACAGAGCCGCGGACGTTGCGCTGATCACCCCACTCAGAGACGGCATGAATCTCGTCGCACACGAGTACGTAGCCTCCCGGTCAAACGACGACGGAGTGTTGGTGCTGAGCGAGTTTGCGGGGGCAGCCGAACATCTCAAGCAAGCCCTACTCGTCAACGCCTATGACGTGAACGCAGTCACGGCAGCGATAGGGGAAGCGGTCAACATGCCGCTCGAAGAGCAGACGAAGCGAATGAAGGCACTCCGCAGCGAGGTCCGCAAGCTCGACGTGCACAAATGGGCGGACCAGTACGTGCGAGACCTGGAGGGACAGTGACCCCGGACGAGGTTGCACGCGTCGTGCTGGAGCTGGAAAGACCGCTCTTGATCGGTCTAGATGTCGACGGAACGCTCGCCCCCATAGTCACTGACCCCACGGCGGCAGAGGTTCCCGTGACTACGCTTCGCTCCCTCGAGCGCATCGCCGAACATGCCTCGGTCGCTCTCGCGTTTCTATCTGGCCGCGACTCGATCGCGCTCCGGCGACTGGTCCCTCTGTCCGGTGTGTGGCTGGCGCCAGAGCACGGCGCAACGGTCATCGCCCCCGACCAGACCGAAACCGATCCGTCGCTGGCCGACGACCGAGCGGAGGCCCTATCCGCTTTTGCCGATTGGGCGCATCGGCACGCGCAGGACGCATACGTGGAAACCAAGCCACGGTCCGTGGCGGTCCACGTGCGAAAGCTCGCCCTAAAGGAGCCGGAGGCGGCGGCAGGAGTGCTCGCCGAGGCGCAACGCCAAGCGATACGTCTGGGGCTCGAACCACGCAAAGGGCGCGCCGTGCTTGAGGCATGTGCCGTCGCTGCAGACAAGGGGCCTGCGCTGCGAGAGATCGCCGAGCGATCCAAGTGTAAGAGCGTTTTCTACGCCGGCGATGACCTCACTGACTTCGCTGCGATAGCTTTCGCAGCGGAACGAGGCATCGGCGTGTTCGTGCAATCGCGTGAACGGACATCGCCGCCGCAAGCCTCTGGAACGCTGCCCGGCACGGAGTCGGTCGCCGAGTTTCTCAGTCGCGTCGCGCAGGAGCTCAGCTAGCGCACTCGGGCGAGCGTGGTAGGACGCTGGACATGCTCGAACGGGAACTGGAGGAGGGCGCACGCATCGCCCGAGAAGCTGGGAACATTCTCATGCGCATCTATGAGACCGACTTCGACGTTGCCTACAAGAGCAAGTCCGACCCGGTCACTGACGCGGATACTCAGGCGAACGCTTACCTCGTCACAGAGCTTCGCCAGCTGTTTCCAGACGATGGCATCGTCGCGGAAGAAACGGCCGATCAGAGCGACGCGCTCCGGCGAGGCCGCGTTTGGTATGTGGACCCTCTGGACGGAACCAAGGAATTCATCGCCAAGAATGGTGAGTTCGCGGTGATGCTGGGTTTGTCGATCGATGGCGTTTCGACGCTCGGCGTCGTGTACCAGCCGGAGCACGATAAGCTCTATCTTGGTGCGGTCGGGCACGGGGCTCAGCTCCAATGCAAGGGAACGACCGAAGAGCTCCGCGTAAGCGAGGTGAGCCAACCAGCGGAGTTGAAGCTCGTGGTCTCGCGGTCGCACCGCGGACCGAGCACCTCAGCACTGGTAGAGAGGCTTGGAATCAAGCACGAGATCCGAAGCGGCTCGGTTGGTTTGAAGGTCGGAATGATAGCCGAGCAGCGGGCCGACCTCTACGTCCACATCTCAGACAAATCCAGCAAGTGGGATGCGTGCGGGCCCGAGGCGATTCTCAAAGCGGCAGGTGGACGCTTCACGGACCTCACTGGTAACGATTACCAATACATCGGCTCAGACATGCAAAACCGGGGTGGCATACTCGCGTGTAATTCGGCAGCGTATGACGAAGTGCTTTCCGTCGCCCGCGACATCGCGGAACAGAGCGGAATGATCGTCCGGCCACCCGCCTAGGGAAGTTCCAACTCGGATGGCTTCCACTTGAGCTCGGAGAACCCGAGACGATACGAGGCCTCCCGACCCTCCGAGCGGGTGCCGATGAATACCTGGGCGGTTCCGATCGGGAAATCGGAGTGGATCATCGGATCGGTCTTTCCGTATCGGTTGTCGTTGCACAGAACCCGACCGTCGGGTTTGCGAACCACGAGCAATATGTCCTGCTCGGAGCGGGCCATGACGTGAAGCTTCAGAAACGCGGTGGTGGCGCGCACGAGATAGTCCGGCTGCGCGCCCACCCACCCGTGACACCGGCGGTGAATGCCCTTGGCGGGAACCTCTCCTGTGGCCTTTCCAACGACCGTCAGCGGATCGGGTGAGAAGCCCGCATGAAGAACGACCTCGCCTTGACTCGAGAGCGACTCCGCAAACGGGTCCGGACGCACCGACTTTTCGTCCAGCTCCTCGATCTTGGGCTCGGCCTCCTCGCCGCGGATCGAACATCCAATGACGAGGCCACACAGCACCACCCGTAGAGCTGCTTGCATCGCGGAGACTATAGCGCGCGTACGGTCCCGTTCACGCCGCGCCGGCGCTTGGGGGGGGTACGCTGTCGTGCGCGGCTCCCTTGATGACTTTCTGGGCCAGGGTGGCCAAGCTGCGGGCTCCGCTCTTCTTGAGCAAGGACCGAATCTGCGCCTTGACGGTGTTCTCTGCGACTCCGAGCGCCTGGGCGAGCTCTCGACGCGAGAGGCCATCGACGGACAACGTAAGCAGCTCGGTTTCGCGCCGCGTCAGTTTGAGCTGGCGTGCGAGGTGCTCGATACGCCGTCCGATCGCTGCGTCATCGACGCGTTCCTGCGCCAACGCGCGCTGAATGAATGGGTTGAGGTTCTCCGCGGACGCCGGCTTGCACACATACTCGCCGCGAAGCGTTTGTACGCGGTTGACCACGTCGCGGTTGAGCTCGCCGGTGAGCACCAACACGGGAAGACCGCCGTGGGATTCACGAATCTCCGCAAGCAGGTCGAGACCGTAACCATCGGGGAGGATCAGATCGAGAACGACGCCCGTCCATTCCCCCTCCTCCCTCAGCTTGTCGCGCGCGGCCTGCATTCCATGGACCACGTCGACTGGTCGATGACGCCCAAAAGTACGGGCAAGTGTTCGAGCCAAGGTCGGCTCGTCTTCAACGATGAGGAACCCTCCCGACATGGCCCGCAGACTACCGCACTTGACCCCTTGGGTGGTACTTTTTTTAACCCTTTCCGGCTGTTACAGGACGCCAAAGCAAGCCACTATTTTTGCTCCTGCTGAGAAAAAGTCCAATGATATTAACGGTTTATCAGTGACTTGGCTCCGGATGGACCGACCACACCGCGTGTTGGACGCAGCTCCGTGCGGATCGCGAATGTCCAAAGGGCGGCATCGGCAACTTCAACGCCTTACGGGCACGGCTCCGGGGGGAGACCGCCAGCGCGAAAGTTGGATTTCACCCGCCTGGCGTTGGACAATCTCGATCTACGCGAGTGCCATGTTTACCGTCGTGATTACTGAAAAGGGGGGAGCAAAGCGCCGGATCGAGTTCGCTCAGCCCGAAGTGTCGATCGGACGCGTGCAGGGCAACGACATCATCTTGCGCAAAGGCAACGTGTCGAAGCGGCACGCCCGATTGGCGTACAAGGACGGCCAGCTCGAAGTAGCCGATCTCAACAGCACGAACGGCACCTACGTCAACGGACGCAAGGTATCTTCGCCTCGATTGATCGCGAGCGGCGACAAGATCTACATTGCGGACTTCATCCTCACGTTGGAACCGGGACGCGCCTCGCACGTGGAGCCGCCCCCCGCACCCGTGCCCGTAACCGATCCACCACCACCCGCGGCGCCACAGCGGTCGGTGGGTACCCAGGAAAGCTCGCTTCCTCGCAATCTGCAGGCTCGCGAGCCCTCGATGCCAACACCCGGCGCGATTCCCGGCTCGATTGCGAAACCCATTCCAGAGCCGGTGGGATCGAAACTCCCGATGCGTAAGCCGCGACCGACGACGGAGCTGCCCTCTGTTGGGCCTGCGATCCACACGGCATCTCTCGAGCCGCTCGAGCGGTTGATGCAAAAGCTCGCGGAGCGCTTCGACGTGCACATCACGGAACCGTCGTCGATAAAGGATCAAGGTCGCTGGAACGCTGCCCAGGCTGCGATCAGCCAAGCGCTTCAAGCGTTACAGGCGCAGGGCGCTCTCGGCGATGAAGCCAACATGGCGGCGCTCGCCGAGACTGCGCTGCACGAGGCCGTCGGACTGGGTGCGCTCGACGGGCTTCTTTCCGATCCCTCCATCAAGGAGGTCGTCGTCAGAGGAACGACCGATGTCTTGGCCGATTACGGGCAAGGACTACAACCCGCGAATGCCGGCTTTTCTTCCCGGGTCATGCTCCAGACGATCGCGCGCCGCCTCGCGGCGCAGGCGGGCCGTAGGCTCGGCCAGCAACCGATCTTCCACGGAGTGCTCGCCTTCGGACCGCAGGTTACCATCCTGCAGGCTCCCCTCGCGGTAGATGGTCCGATGATCGAGCTTCGGACGGGTACCGAGGTATCGCTTGGCGATCTGGAGTCCCAGGAGTGGCTGACCGACAAGGCGCGGAGCCATCTGCAAGCCGCGGTCGAGGGCAAACGCAACATCTTGGTGGTGGGGCCGCAGGGTTCTGGGGTCTCCACACTCGTCTCGGCGCTCGCTGCGGCGATCGCCGAGCCCGCACGAGCGGTCTCGGTGGAATCGGTGCCCGATCTCTCTATCGAGCGAGGCCGTTTTGTTTCCTTGTGCTGCGCCAATACCGACATCGATCTAGGACCGTTGATTCGCGAAGCGTGCCGTCTGCGGGTCGATCGATTGATCATCGACGACGTCACCGGCACCGAGATCCACGAAGCGCTAATCGCGTTGGGCAGCCGCGAACCCGGACACCTCGTCGGCGTTCATGCAGTTGCGTCGACCGATCCGATCGCTTCGTTGGTGGCGCTCCTGGAGGCCTCGGGGTCGACCGCACAGGGCGCCGCGCTTCTGATTGCCTCGACCGTCGATCTCGTGGTGCAGATCCGTCGCACGCACGAAGGACATCGCGTGCTATCGATTCTCGAGATCAAGGGGCTTCAAAAAGGCAAGATCAGCGCGACCGCGCTCTATGCGCTGAACTGATTCAGTGGGTTCCTAGAGACTGGCCGCGCCCTTGAGTTTGGTAGCGGCCTGGATCTCGGGCGGCGGAAACGCCGGCTTTGCCAAGAAGTAGCCCTGGCCGTAGTGTGCACCCACATCGCGAACGACGTTCATCTCGTCTTCTTCCTCGATGCCCTCCGCAACCACGCGAGCGCCGAGGTCGTTACAAAGCCGAACGATGTGTGTGACCAGGATCTGCAAGCGTCGATCTGCCCCCAGGTTCGCGACCAGGGTCCGATCCAGTTTCACCACCTCCGGGTGAAGGTCGGAGATGTACTTCAAGTTGGAGTAGCCAGCGCCCAGGTCGTCGACGGCAATGCAGATGCCCTTGCTCCGAATCTCGCGCAGAACGCTGTGGCAGTAGGCAAAGTGAGTCAGGGGAACCGACTCGGTTACTTCCAAATACACGGGTTCCGCGTGAGCGAATAAGGGATCGTCTGGCTGAACGAGCCAGGACTCGTCGAACTCGTTTGGATGAATATTCAGGAACAGAGGCATGTCTGGACAACCCTGCACCGCGAGCTCGCGGATTGCGCAGCCGAGCGCACCGACGCACTGGCTCTTGATCGCTTCATCGAAGAGCTTTGGCGGACCCGCCCAATGCGGGGAGTTGCTCCGAACGAGAGCCTCGTAAGCAAACGGGCGCATGGTCTCTAAGCTGACGATCGGCTGAAAGACCACTTGGAGCTCGCCGCGCGCGAGCACACCGGGAAGTCCCGTGAGGGTCGTGAGCCGAGCAATGCCCGCGCGTCTGCGCTGCGCCTTCTCCAACCAATCCCGGAAGTTCGTCACCAGTACCTCAACACGGTAAGTTTACATCAGAGAAGTCGGTGGGGGGTATCGAAAACCGTTTCCGTGATTTCCTCCAGGATCGCCCCAACCCCTTGAAATTCTGGGTAACTAGCGCGTACGGCCCGCCTCTGGTATGCCGCTTTCATGAGCGAGGCATCCTCAGTGGGGCCCTCTGGTCCTCCCGCTCCCCTGGGAACCACATTGGAGCGGCATCTCCTGGATAGGCAGCGCCGCATGCCTCAGGCCACGGGGGACTTCACGGGCCTTTTCCAACAGATCTCATTGGCCGCGAAGATCATCGGCAGCAGGGTCAGCAAGGCGGGCCTGTCCGGCATCCTCGGCCGCACGGGCAAAGTCAACGTGCAGGGAGAGGTCGTTCAGAAGCTCGACGCGTTCGCGAACGACACGATCGTGAGCACGGTCGAGGCCGGCGGACACGTGTGCGTCATGGGCAGCGAGGAGGTCGAGGCACCCATCGAGATCCCCAGTGAGTACCCGACGGGCAAGTACGTGCTGCAGTTCGACCCGCTGGATGGCTCCGGCAATATCGACATCAACGCATCGATCGGAACGATCTTTTCCATCCACCGACGAAAGACCCCCGGCTCGGGCCCGGGCACCCTGGAGGACCTACTGCAGCGGGGGCGCGATATGATCGCCGCTGGGTACGTTATCTACGGTTCCTCAAACATGTTCGTCTATTCGACCGGCGATGCCGTCGACGGATTCACGTACGATCCAGGTGTGGGCGAGTTCTTTCTCTCCCATCCGAACATCCGCATGCCAGAGCGCGGCACGACATACTCGATCAACGAAGGCAACTACCATCGCTGGAACCAGGGTATTCGTAGTTGGGTGGACTGGATCAAATCGCCTTCTGAAGGACGGAAGGCCTACTCACTTCGTTATATCGGTGCGATGGTGGCGGACATACACCGCACGCTTCTTCGTGGGGGAGTGTTCGTCTACCCGGCCGACCAGAAGAACCAAAGCGGAAAACTCCGACTGCTCTACGAGGCCGCGCCGATGGCTTTTCTTGCAGAGGCAGCCGGCGGAGCAGCCTCGACTGGCACAGATGCGATTCTCGACATCGAGCCGAGAGAGCTCCATCAGCGCACGCCCGTCTTCATCGGGAGCAAGTCGGATGTCGCCGATGCGACCAGGATGGCCAACGGCTAACGCTTGGGCGTCAGCGTAAACGGAATGGACGTCTGCACGCAGCCGCCTTCCGGTCGCGGGAATGTCCACTTCCGGGCAACGTTTCTCATGCACCTTAGGACCGCTGAGTCGTTCAAGGTTCCACGAGTGGCCACGTTGGTGACGTTGCCGCCCTTACCGATGGTCAAGAGAAGATTCACCGAGCCCTCGAGCTCGTTGTCCTGTTTGAGCCCACGCTCGTAACAGGCTCGAACCTGTTGCCTGGGTTGTCCGTCGATGACGCGCTTGATGGCCGTTGCATCGAGCGCTCCCCTACAAATCGGGCCTGCTCTACGCCGGCGCTTCTTCTCGGGCTCTTCCTCAGGAACGCCCTCGGGGATCTCTAGCTCAGCACCAAACTGCTCGCGCTGCGCGGACGCAGCCTCCGTCGTCACCGCTGCAGTTTCGTCGGAGTCTCCCGATTCACAACCGCGGGACGCGAACCACCACACGAGCGCTACGGCAAGTAAGACAAGCGCGACGACCATGTACTTGCGACCATTCTGCTTGATCACCGGTGGAAGCGAAGACTCGGGCACGGTGTCCTTTGGCTCGGCGAGGGCCCATCACGGCCCCCCGCCCGGGGGCCGCAGTGTAGGGGCGTCGCCCCAAAACTGCCAGACCTTCCCGAAGGCCGGAGAGAGTTGCCCACATCATCGGCCTACTCTATGGTGGCGCCCTGGTTTCAGGTGTTTTGCAATGATTGAAAAGCTAAAGGGTTTCTCACTGATCTTTCTCGTCGTGCTGTTGTCGCTCGTCTTCGCGCTGCAGTTCGGGGGCGGCCAGGCCGAAGGATGTACGGCGGGTGGTGGCTCTTATGTAGCGCGGGTCTACGGGCAGACGCTGAGCAAGGGTGATTTCGAGGCGGCTTACTCGATCGGGAACTTCGGGCGTTTCCCAGAGGAAACGCAGAAGAGCTTGGGACTCCCGCAGCTCGTCCTCGACGGCTTGGTGGACCGGACGCTCCTGGCGCATGAGGCCCGAGAGCTCGGGTTCGTCGCGACCCAAGACGAGGTGATGCAACGACTCGTCAACGACGGAGTCGTGATGCTCAGTTTGGGTGCCGGAGCCCCGGCGTATCTTCCCCAAGGCGAGATCCCCCTCGGCCTCACCGACAGAGACGGAAAGTTCGATGCCGAGTTCGCAAAGCGCTACATCCAGAACGGGCTTCGCCGGAGCGTGAGCGAGTTCGCCGATGCGCAGGTCGACGAGCTGCTGGCCCAGCGGATGCGCGAGCTCGTCGCATCGGCGATCTCGATCGGAGAGCAGGAGGTCTGGGATGCGTTCGTCGAGGAAAACGACCGCGCTACGATCAAATACATCCGCTTCTCACCGACGTTCTATCGGCTTACTGGCGACGCTGCCTTGGAAGGGCTGGACGCATGGATCGCAGAAAGCGGGGAGCTGCTGGAAGCGGAGTATGAAAAGAACAAGCACCGCTACACCGGACTCGATCCTCAAGTGCGGTCACGCCACGTGTTGATCAAGGTCGAGTCCAACGCCTCCGACGAAGACAAAGCCAAGGCACTCGAGCAAGCTGAATCGGTGCGCAGGAAGGCGCTCGCGGGCAGTGACTTCGCCGCACTCGCGAAGAAGTATAGCGAGGATGAAGGCACCGCTAAGAAGGGCGGCGATCTCGGCTACAACCCGCGCGGGCGGATGGTGAAGACGTTCGATGACGCACAGTTCGCGGTGGAGGTCGGTGGTGTGTCGGAGGTAGTCGAATCACCTTTTGGATTTCATGTGATCAAGGTCGAAGGCAAGCGAGAAGGCGACGTTCCAAGGGACGAGGCGATCCACGAGCTCGCCGAGAAGCTCTATCCCGAAGAACAGGCCAAGCTCCGCGCGCAAGAGGCGGCGAACGAATGGCTGGCCAAGTGGAAAACGGCAACCTCCGACGAACAGCTCGAGAAGAAGCTTGCCGCAGGCGATGCCGAAAAGGGGTCGGCATTCGCGCCAAAGATCCGTGAAACCCGATCATTCGGTCGCGGTGACAATCCCATTGCCGGTCTGCCGGCCGACGTGTTGATTCGCAGCGTTTTCGATCTCGAAGAAGCGGGCACGTTCTCGAACGAAGCCCTTGCGGTGGGCAACGAATGGGTTGTCTTCCGGGTCGATGAGCGGACGAGGCCCGACGAGGAAGCGTTCACGGACGAAGAAAAGAGCGAGCGCATGATTGACCTCAGGGCAACGAAAGAACAAGAGGCGCTCCGAATCTACATCGACAGACTGCGGGCGGAGGCCGATGCAGCGGGCGAGCTTCGGATCAAGGGCGCTCCAGCAGCCAATGCAAGCGCGGGCTGATACGACCGCTGCCGCGCTCCCCCAGTTCGAGCGAAGGTCCGAAACGCTGGACAATGGGCTCAGGACCCATCTGGCACGACTCCCTCATCTGCAATCCGCGACCGTTTCGTTCTTGGTGCGCTCGGGCTCCCGGTACGAGACCGAGGACTCGAACGGACTCAGCCATCTGCTCGAGCACATGCTGTACCGGGGCACTAAGCTGCACCGTTCGGCTCATGAGTTCAGCTTCGCGATTGAAAAGCTCGCCGGTTCACTCGACGCCTGCACGCACGTTGATTTCACGCAGTTCGACTTGACGCTCCCACCGGAGAATGTGCTCGAAGGAATCGCGCTCCTGGCCGACTTCCTTTGCGCGCCCATTCTCGATTCATTGGGAACCGAAAAGGAAATCATCAAGGAGGAGCTGCTCGAGGATCTCGACGAAGGCGGGAACCAGATCGACCCTGACAATGTGGCGCGGCGACTCGTGTTCCCGGACCATCCTCTCGGGTTTCCGATTCCGGGAAGCGTGAAGAACCTACAGCGTTTCGGGGTAGAGCAGATTCGCGCCCATCTCGATCGATACTACACGGCAAAGAACTCCGCGTTGTGTGTCTCCGGTCCGATCGGTTTCAGGGAAGTCGCAGACGCCATCCGCGATCACTTTGCGCCGCTTCCCGAGGGGGCTTTTCAAACCAGCACGGCACCCGAAGTCGATCCGTCCAATGACCGCTTCATCCACGTCCACCACGCCGATAGCCAGACGCACGTTCGGCTTTGCTTTCCCGCCTTTGGCGTCAAAGACCGCAGAGTCATGGCGCTTCACTTGCTCGAGCGGATCCTCGATGACGGCCTGAGCGCGCGATTGCACCACACGCTGTGTGACCAGCGCGGTCTCGCGTACGACGCGTTCGCGGATGCTGACCTCTATGAAGACTCCGGTGTATTCGATTTCGGCGCATCCGTCGAACACGGCAAAGTGCCGGAGCTCATCGGTGCGTTGCTCGAAGTGATCGATGCACTGCGATCGAGTGCGATCAGCGAGAGCGAGATCGCGAAGGCACGGACTCGGTACATCTGGGACCTCCGAACCTTGGTCGACCACCCCGAGGACGTAAACGGGTTCTTCGGGACCAACACGTTGTTCGATCTGCCAGACACTCCGGAGCGGCTGTTTGAGGAAGCGCTAGCCGTCGACAGCCACAAGCTGACCGAAGTCGCGCGCGTGGTGCTCGATCAGAGCCGCGCCCACCTTGCCTGCGTTGGCGTGATGGAGCCTGACCTCGTCCAAGCCACCCGAGCGATGGCCCTCATCTAGGTCGCTCACGTAGGCTCTAGGTTGACCCAGTTCGCGTCGCCCTCGAGTCCCCACTCCTTCTTCCAGATCGGAACCGACTCCTTGATTCGTTCGATCGCCGCTCGACACGCCGCAAACGCTTGCTCTCGATGAGGTGCGCTGGCGGCCACGACGACCGCGATGTCCCCGACTCCAAGAGAGCCGATACGATGTGCGGCACCGACCCTCGACTCATGGTGCTCGCGGACGATCTCGTCGAGGATGCGCCCCATTTCCTTTTGCGCGAGGGCGCGATGCGATTCATAGTCGAGCCGAGAGACAGGCCCGCTTTCGGCATGGTCTCGAACCACCCCGATGAAGATCGCAATGCCGCCGGCACCCGCATGGGCCACCGAGCGCCACAGGCGATCTACGGAGATTTCCTCCTCAGTGATCTCGCAAAGCACAACGGGACTGCCCCCGGCGACCGGAGGAAGGATGTCAACCTCGTCCCCGTCGTGCACATCGACGTCAGCCTCGATGAAGTCGCCGTTGAGCGCGAGGCGCATTCGCCCGAGATAGCCCTCCAGTCGCGGATGCAACTGAGCGAGCTTGATCCGTAACTCGTCTTGCGTGACGGAGGTGGACTCGAGGCTGATGTTCTCTTCTTCGCAACCAGCGAGGTCTCGAGCAGCGGCGAAGTAGCGAACCCTGATCGGCATGGCGCAAGCCTAGCAGCTTGCTAGATTGGCGGGCAGTGACGGAGTCAGGCGCAAAGCTCATTCTCACGTCGGCTACGGTCTGCTGCGCGTGGGTGCTGATCGCGTTGCCGCGTCCGATCCTGCCGAGAGAGACGCCGAGTCTCGCCCTCGATAGGACCGAGGCGGCGCAGGCGATCAAAAACGACGAAGCACTCGCAGCGCTGGCCCCGTCAGGACCCGAGGTCGACTCGTTGCGGGAGCTCTGGCTCGCGCAAGGGCTCGAGGAGGTGTCCGAAGGCGAAATGGTCGAGACTTTGCAGGAAAACAAGTTCCGCCGCATTCGGAGCGGACGGGCGGCACGAGCCGTCGCAAGAGTGCACGGCGAGGCCGCGTTAGACGCGCTCCGGGCGCAGGCAAGCTTCGCGTTCGAGGAAGCGCTGGAGCGGGGCGATCAAGACGACGGAGTTCTCGGTGCATTCCTTGGGGTCCTGGAGAAATACGACGCGATCGTCGACGGCGTACGGGTAGCGCCGAGACTGTGCATCCGAGCGCTCTACAAGGCGCGCTGGAATGCGATCCTTAGAAGGCCACTCACCGAGGGCTTCTCCGAGATCGAGCGACGCGCATACTGGGGTTGGTTGGCCCTGCACGGCAAAGGCACCCTTCCCTCCACGAGAGCGTCGGCCCTCGAGCAATACGCGATCTATGGTGGGAGCGACGTAGAAGAGGGACGCGCGGTACTGGCATACTGGCAGGGAGCCCCTACGAGGGCCGCTACCCTATTCCGGGCCGAGTACGACCGGACCAATCGGCTCAGACTGCGCAACTTTTCCCGGGGCGCGCTCCAGTCCTCACAGAGGTAGTGGACAGCCGATATCGCATCCCGTAGCCTGATTCTCAACCCCTTTTTTGTGCCGGGAGGTAGTCCACCACAGTGGGAATCGACCTCAGAAAAACACTGTTCATCCTGCCGAATCTGTTCACGCTGTCGAGCGTCCTGTGCGGGTTCATCGCGATCTTGATCTGCACCGACAATGCGACCGGGGATGACCTCTACCGAGCGGCATTGCTCATCATCGTTGCGATGGTGCTCGACGCGGTGGACGGCCGTGTCGCGCGACTCACCCGAACACAGAGCGCGATTGGCGTGCAGCTCGATTCACTTGCCGATGTGATCTCGTTTGGGGTGGCACCGGCCATCCTCGTCTACCGGTGGTCTCTGAACGAGCTCGGGACACTTGGTATCGTGGTGGGCTTCATCTATGTGGCCTGTGGCGCCATTCGTCTCGCGCGATTCAACGTGTTGGCGAGCGATGCCACAGGCGCCCCGCTCAAACCGAAGAAGCATATTCAAGGTCTACCCATCCCCGCGGCGGCGGGCATTCTGATCTCACTCGTCGTCGCCAACCAGCTCACCGGCATGCTCCCCTTCTCGCCTGTCTTCATCACCGTCTTGGTGCTCGTGCTGGCGGTTTTCATGGTGAGCTCGATGCCGTTTCGGTCTTTCAAAGAGGTTCGCCTCTCCTGGCGAAGCGTTTTCTTCATCTCCTTCGCACTCATCTCGAGCGCTGCCATTGCGCTCAGCTTCCACCCGTCGATCGCGTTCGTCTGGTTGCTCACCTGCTACGTGGTCATCGCCATCATCGAAGGACTGTGGGGGCTAATGCAGCGCTCCCGGCTCGAATCGGACACGGAAGAAGCCCAGAGCGTGAGCTAACGCCGGTTCTTGTAAACCGAGATGATCGGAACGCCATCGTAGGTGAGCACCTTGACCGGCCCCACCGCGCCAATGGTCACCCACGCTTGGAAATCGACTTCGGCGAAGTGGTCTTCGTGATGCACGATGATGTAGTTCGCATCGTGCATTCGGCTCGTCGGTCGGATGTTCTTGGGCAGCTTGCCATCGCGTTGCAACATGACCCACGCGTAGTGGGTGGTGTCACAGATGAATACCGACCCGCCATTGGGCATCTGCTCCTTGAACCAATCGACCAGACTGCCCGTTGTGAAACCCCAAAACTGCCGGTTCATGCCCAGGTCTGCCGCGCCCGGTACGCCACCCGCCACCACACCGTAATGTGACAAACCGAACGGATGGCTGTGCGCCGTCTCGACGAAGGACGGGGCCAACAAGGCGCCCGCCAAAGGAACGGCCAGGCTCCGGGGCTTCAGCGTCTTGGGCGTCAACGCCTTGAGCGTGAGACCGAAACCGATCCCGGCGTAGAGCGCCACGAAAGGATAGGCGGTGAGCCAATGCTTAGTGCCGCCGAAAATCGGGGAAGTAGGTAGGGCGATCACCACGAGGGGCGCGAGCAGGCAACCGACCCACAAAACGTCGGTCCGGTTGATGTCGGAGAGCAACGACGATCCTCCGAAACCAGGAGGCAGGAGCATGCGCCAGCGATTCGCCAGGGCGACCGCGCAGAGCAGGAGCGTCGTGAAAGGCACCGTAAACAGAGTCATTACGAAGGGAGTGCTGACCGGCAACGGAGGCCTAAAGTAGCTCTCTCCGAGATACGCGTAGGTGTAGTGCACATGCTGCACGTGAAAGCCGATATAGGCGCCGATTCGTGTGAAGGTGTCGCGCCAAATCCAAGGCCACATCGCAAAAAACACGAGCGGTCCCAGCGTGAGCATCGCAACGGCCCACCGAGGAAACAATCGATCGACTGCAGCTAACCCAATACGCCGGCGCTCGCGCTGCGACACGGCAAACCACGAGAAATGGATCAAGAAGATTCCAGGCAAGATCCAGCTGTTGTGCTTCGTCGACAATGCGAGCCCGAAGGCAAGCCCGCACAGGATGGCCCAACGCTTGCTCGATAGCGACCGCCAGTAGCAGTAGGCCGTCAGCGTCACGAAGAATACGATCGGTACATCGAAGCAATCGAGATGAGAATGATAGAAAACGCGTGGCATCAGTGCGAAGGCCAGAGCCGCGAAGGCGCCCTCGGAACGGCCAGACACTTGGACACCCCAGATGTAGATTAGCCAAAGTAGAAGCCCCGCCACGAGCATCCCGGGAAAACGAAACGCGAGCGAGTCGCTCGAGAAGAGCCTCCACTGCTTGTGGGCGAGCCACGAGACAGCGAATGCCGACTTCATCAGCGGAGGATGCTCGGAGTTGTAGTCCCAAGCAGCGTCGATCGCGTTCCTGTCCAATGCTCGCCCGGGTTCGCGGAAGAGCTGCTCGATCCACGCTCCGTAGTCTTGGGCAGCTTTGAAGTAGAAGCTCTCGTCCCGGGACATGCCGAGGTCGGATGCGGTGCTCATCAGCACCGCGACGTACCCGGCACACAACAAGGCACCAACCACGTGATCCCAGCGAGTAGAGCCGAGCGCGTTCATGGCGCAGGGGTCCCCTGGACAGTCCCCGACCAACAAAGGGAGCGTCGAGCCGGCTTGTCGGCCGTCGTCTCCACGGTGACCGTCACCGTGTCGCCCTCGGCATCCGGCATGTCGAGCTCGAGTCGAAGCCAGCCATCTCCATCGCGATGCAGGAGCTGCCCCACTGGCTCGCCATCGACCAAAACACGGACCAACACTGGACCGTGCTCCTCCATTCGCTCATCGCGATAGTAGAGGCCGGCGTGGAACACGAGGCGGTCTCCCGTTGGAACGCCGCCAAAGGTGACGCGCACCGGATCGACGCCCGCGGGGTGTTGCCAGATGCAGCGCCGCGGTCGGAAATCGAGGTCCTCCATGACAGTGGGCCCGACCCACAGCCGGCGACGCGCTCGGTCGCAATTGAATCGCTTCGGTGGGGTCATGGCCCCTCTATCGAGACCCGCCCTTGGAATGGAGGCTTTGCCGAAGGGACACGGGCGAACTTGGCCACCTGCGATCAGCTCTACGGTGGCTTCGCGCACGTGCGAAACGAAATCATAGATGACGGTAGGCTCTCGTAAGGACCAGCGCTCCACCAGAACACGACCGAATGCTTTGGTTTGGTCCGCCGGGCGGTCCGGAGCCCACGGAGACCGCGCTCCACGAACACTCACAACCCAGAGGCGCCGGACGCCTGCCAGATCGCTTGCCGCCGCGTCAGCGACGGGGATGAGCATGCCGAAGTAGTGTCGAACGAGGGGGTCAGCCCAGTCAGGGGCGGAGACGATGCGATCTCCGTCCTCGAACGAGCTTTCGACGAACGCGGCGGCATCTTGCCAGTGCTCTTCGGTAGGCACTCGTGCCCGAATCGCAATGTGCGCCGCGATCTCTATGAAGGCGACTGCGAGGATCGCGAAGCCCCAAAGCCGTGGTCGATCACCCGTCTGCACCGAGGGGCTAGGCTAGCATGCGGGCAAGCCGCCCGAGAACTAGAACGCAGGCACGCAGTTGAAGTTGAACGTGAAGCCCTC
>CAJIBX010000245.1_pt1 | contig 50064 bp, 42 predicted proteins | sample 9199471 | NCBI WGS metagenome assembly CAJIBX01 (sample SAMEA7708317, study PRJEB35096) | sediment metagenome | biome: marine neritic benthic zone biome [ENVO:01000025]; feature: sediment [ENVO:00002007]; material: shallow marine sediment [ENVO:03000034] sea grass bed [ENVO_01000059] ...
CAACGAGGGCGGCGTCGACTGTGACGACCCCCAGACGATCACCGAGGGTTTCGAGCAGTGCTGCGACGGCTCCCTGCCCGATACGATCCAGGAAAGAGCATGGACCTCGCCGATTTGGTACCAGGCAGCGGCACCCGAAGCTCGCTTTGCGCTCGAAGGCACCGACCTCTGGCCAAAAGTCTGCGCCGGGGGCGCTCCCGCGCAAGTGGCGATCGACGTCATCCACGACCCCGACTTCTTCAATTCGGTTACCCTGAGCATCGCGAACCCATTACCTGGGGTGAGTGCGGCGTTCTCCAACAACCCGATCGCCGCGCCCGGCGGCCAAAGCATCCTTCAACTCAGCGCAGACGGATCCGCGCCGTATACCCACTCGGTGCTTCGCATTCGAGGGACCGCCGACCTCGCCCCCGAACAGACGGCCATCGGTCTGTTGAGCACGTACGCCGATGTACCGTCCGCGCCGCAGCTGAGCACGCCGGCCGACGGAGCGGATGAAGTCTGGGTGCTCCCGACCTTTTCCTGGACCGCCGGGACCGAAAACCATCTGTATCACTTCGAGCTGAGCCAAGACCCATCGTTTCAAAGCCTCGACGTGAGCGAGACCACCCCCGGTACCGCCCTGTTTCTCGACGCGGCGCTCTCGTCCCACACGACCTATTACTGGCGCGTTAGACCCGAGAACCCTTGCGGTGAAGGCAGCCACTCACCGACATTCAGCTTCACGACAGGCCCGGGCGTGGTGGAGCCCCCACCGGGGAGTGGCCCGTTTCCCGGCAGCTCGTGAGCGTCCCCCGTTCGGGCCCTGGTATAGTGGCTGGCTCATGTCCGAGAGTCGCCGACGTTACCTGCGGTACGGTCGAATCGCGATCACGATCGGCGCATTCGCCTATCTGGCGTCGAGAGTCGACCCAGCCGAGGTGGGGCGCGCCTTGCTTTCGCTCTCGCCGGGCGCCGCGCTGTCGGCGATCGGGCTCGTCGTAGCAGGATTGGGCCTTGGCATTGCGCGGTGGCGCGCGCTTCTCATCGCGTACGGTGCGACCGAGGTCCCCGATTGGGCGCGCCTGACGCACCTCTACTTGGTCGGTCACTTCTACAACACGTACGCTCCTGGAGGCGTGGGTGGGGACGTGGTCCGCGGTGTAGCCAGTCGACGGGCATTCGGCGACGTCGGCTGGGCGAGCGCGACGAGCGGTGTAGCCGTCGTCTTCGTCGAACGCGTGTGTGGCGTGACGGCGCTCCTGGTCCTCGCGGCCGGCGCCTTTCTGATCTGGCCGATTCCCGAAGTTCCGTACGTCGGTCTCATCGCGGTGCTGGGCCTTTTTGCTGCCGCCGCTGCGATCCTCGGAATCGCGATCGCCCCGCGCGTCGCGCAATATCTGCCGGAGGTGCTCGCCAAGCCGCTGCGCGCGTTGCCGGTTCTTCGCGCTCCCGGACATTTCGTGTGGGCCATCGTTCTTTCTTTGCTGATCCATTTCCTCGCGGTGCTCGCGGTCCACGCGATCATGGACTCGCTCATGCCGTCGGTGACGTTGAAGGAGTCAGCCGTGGTCGTGCCCCTGATCACAGCTTCCGTTTTCTTTCCGCTCACCGTGGGGGGTGCCGGTGTTCGAGAGGCGGCGTTCGCGATCCTATACGGAGCGGTTGGCGTACCCGAGCCTATCGCCTACGCGGGGTCGTTGAGCATCTGGGCTGCACAACTGATCACGGCGGGGATTGGCGGAGTGATCAATCTGTGGGTACCGCTCTCGCCCGACCAGAGCCAACCGGTCCACGGTGACTAAGGCGGCGTGACCGGACCGACCAGCATCGTCCGTAGCGCAGCACCATCGATCGGTGCCGAGGGCCGGCCACCCAGCCCAGCGATGGTGACCGCACCCCAAGCGAGCAGCGCGTCCTCGCCCACGCCGTCCATCTGGCTCCCATTTGCACCACCCCAACCACACAGAAAACGCGTGTCCGAGACGAGCCTTTCGCCGTTCCAGATTCCCCGGGTCGCGACCAGAAGTCCGAGGCGAGCCATGTCCTTGGGGCTCATCACGAGCCAGCCGCCTCCGCCTCGCACCGTGTGACCCTGGATCTCGAAAGGCGGGTCGCAGAAGGATCCATAAGCGGGATGGTCGGCGTAGTAGTCTCGGGTCTCGGCGAGGTAGCGCCCCGACCGCAGGGTCCAACTCGCCTTGGGGATCCCCATCTTTGCAAACAGCTCTTCGCTGAGCACATCCCCGAGGTCACGACCCCAAATTGCGGTGAGCGCTTGGGCCAGGCGCCAGCGTCCACCGCTCGAGTAGCGCTGATGGTTGCCGGGCTCGGCGTGAGCGTAATTGTCCGCCGCCGGGTCGCCGGTCCACCGCGCCCACTTGGGGACGTCCTTGCCGCGCGCCCAGTCGCTGCCATTGCTCACCGCGAAACCGCCGCGCATGTCGTGCAAGTGAGCGAAGGTGAGCAAGGCGTGGTGTCCCGCGTCCAGGTACTTGTGCGGTGCATCCAACTGCCCAGCTCCCGTCCAATACTGGTGCACCGGATCGTCTGCGCTCGCGATCAATCCACGGTCGATCGCCAGTTGAAGCGCGATCGAGATCAATGGCTTGCCGGCCGAAGCGGAGTCGAAACGGTGATCGGGGTCGCCCCAGCTGTGCACGAGGTATCCGCCCCGCGTGAGCACCGCGCCAAAGCCATGCTGGCCGGGCCGGCGATAGCTCTTTTCCTCCCGAGGGCGGCAGCGACCGAGATAGGCCTGCCAAGCCCGGGCGTCGAAACCGGCCTGGACCGGGTCGATCGCGGTCCACTCGGTGCTCGGATAGCTCACCCAGTCTGGGATCATGGTCCAGCCGGGCGGGTCAGGTCCCAGTTTGTGTGGGATCCAACTCCGCTTCTTCGCGAACGGGTCCTTTTGCTGCGGATCCGCGGTCTTCCAAGCGCGCCTCTTCGCGCGAGAAGTTTCGTGTCGTCATCAAGATATAAGGGGGCCGCCCTTTGGACTGTTCGAAGAGCTTGCCGACGTAGATTCCGACAACTCCGAGACAAAGCAGCACCAGACCGGTGCACAACAACTGCAGAGCCACGACGGATGTCCAACCCTCGCGGAATCCCTTCACGTAGTACATCACCACCAATGTGACTACGGAAATGAATGCCAGAGCCATGAACGAGAACCCAAGCGCAATGGATGCATGCAGGAGCCGGTCCGTCTGTGAGGTGATCGCGTTGACGGCTTCCCTGATGAGTCTGCTGATGGTGTACGTGCTCTTCGAGCCCACCCGTTCTCGATGCTCGATGTCGATCGTCGTAGACCGAAAGCCGAGGTATCGGAGCAGAACGAGATACGATCGATGAAAGTCGCCCAGCCGAAGAAATTCGACGACTACGGGTCGTCTCAAAAGCGTGTAGTTCCCAATTCGGCTATCGGAGGTCAGCGACGGCTTGGACAAGATCGAAAGAACTCGGTGAAACGCCCTTCCAAGGAAGTTGCGTAGAGAAGTGTGAGCACGAGACGTCTTGAGCGTGTAGACGATATCAAAACCGTCCTGCGCGCGAGCATAGAGGTCCGGAATGAAGCGCGGGTCGTCCTGGAGGTCGCAATCCATGACGATGACGTAGTCTCCGCGCGACGCCTCGAGCCCAGCGGTGAGTGCGTTGTTCTGGCCGAAGTTCCGGCTCAGCCGTATCCCGCGCACACGGTGATCTCGCTCACATGCGGCCTCGATTGCTTCCCAAGAGCGGTCGGGGCTCCCATCGTCCACCAACACGATCTCGAAGTCGGAGGTGACCTCGGAGGCCCCGGTGACAATCTCGTCGACGAGAGGCGCCACCAGCTTCTCGCCGAGGTAGACGGGGCTTACGATCGATAGGAGCGGCTGTGCCCGCGAAACTGCGGACCCCGAAATCATCATTGTTGCCTACCATACCACTGGTAGAGGCGCCATGACGTACGCCTTGCTGTACTACGAGTGATCGGATACCGTGGTCGCTTCCCCTCTCTAAGAGAACGAGCCCTGCCCCGGGCACGCGAGCGATGCAGAAACCCGCAAGAATTCCGTTCAACCGTCCCCACATCGCCGGTAAAGAACTCTATTACATCGCGCAGGCCGTCGCGTTCGGCAACGTCTCGGGCGATGGTGTGTTCACGCAGCGCTGCTCACGCATCTTCGAGGAGAGGTTCGGCATCCCCAGGGTGCTGATGACGACCTCGTGTACGTCATCGCTAGAGATGGCTGCGATGCTTTGCGATTTGGGCCCTGGCGACGAAGTCATCATGCCCTCCTTCACCTTCGTCTCAACGGCCAACGCGGTCGCCCGAACGGGAGCCAAACCCGTCTTCGTTGACGTTCGTGCTGACACCCTCAACCTCGACGAAACCAAGATCGCGGAGCGGATCACGCCTCGTACCAAGGCGATCATGCCAGTGCACTACGCTGGGGTGGGCTGCGAGATGGACGCGATCATGGCCATCGCCGAGAAGCACGGCTTGGTCGTGGTCGAGGACGCCGCTCAGGGGGTGAACGCTCGTTACAAGGACCGCTACCTCGGTACGATCGGTCATCTCGGAACGTACAGCTTTCACGAAACCAAGAACTACATTGCCGGGGAGGGTGGTGCGCTTTGCATCAACGATCCCGCTTTCGAGGAGCGCGCGGAGATTCTCAGAGACAAGGGCACGAATCGGCAGAAGTTCTTCCGAGGAGAAGTCGACAAGTACACCTGGGTCGATACGGGGTCATCGTATGTGCCGAGTGAGGTCGTCTGCGCGTTTCTGTACGCACAACTCGAGGAGATGGATTCGCTCAATGAAGTGCGTCGCGGGATCTTCGACCGTTACTACCAGGCCTTGAGCCCGCTGGCGGACAGGGGTCTCCTCAAGCTGCCGACGGTGCCCGAGCACTGCGACACGAACTTCCACATTTTCTACCTCCTGTTGCCGGACGGACAAACGCGCGACGACCTCATGTTCCACCTGCGCGAGCATGGGATCTCGGCTGTGTTCCACTACATCCCGCTCCACTCCGCGCCCATGGCGCTACGTTTGGGCTGCAATGACGTCGATCTTCCGATCACCGAATCGGTCAGCAGACGCCTACTCAGATTGCCCTTCTACTACGAGCTGAGCGAAGAGGATCAGCATGAGGTCATCCATAGGGTCACCCGTTTCCTGGGATCCCGGCGCCACGCCGCCCCCAGACCGAGGCCCCAAGCGGTCTGACCCAGATCGAGGCGACTAACCAAATGACCGACAAGGCGACCAACCTGCGGGAGTATTTCACAGGCATCACTATCGAAGCATCGCACGTGGAGGACTTGAGCCGAGATCAGGTTCTCGACTGTATAGAGCGTAGCTCTGCCGTCGCGGTGCGCGGTTTGGTGACTCCTCAAACGATCATCGACGCGAAGAATCGAATCAAGGAGCGTTTCGAGCTGGACAATGACCACCCGGCGACCGGAGAGACGCCCGAAGATCTGTATCGAAATCACCAGAAGTTCTCCGTCAACGGCGGCGAGTTCCGCGACAAGGCATACCCTCAGTGCCTGCGCACGTACTACAACCCGCTGTTCGCCGAGGACATCTTTGGCATGAGGGAGGTCTTCCGCGCTGCAGGCCAGGTTCGCAATCTCTTGATGGGCGTGCCTCTCGGCTTCGCCTTGGACCGCATCGAGGACGGTTTTTGGACGGCCGCGCGCGTGCACCAATACCCCCCGGGCGGCGGTTTCATGGGAATGCATTGCGAGGACTACATACCGAGGATCTACGAGCAATACGGGTTCGAGAACGGCTACTTCCAGCCGCTCATCGTGATGAGTCGCAAGGGCACCGGCGAGGACTGCGATTACGAGTCCGGGGGTGGCTACTTCTGCCTCGGCTCCGAGAAGGTCTACTTCGAAGCACTTTGCGAGTTGGGTGATGTGCTGGTGTACGACACGCGGGTGATGCACGGAGTCACCGAGATCGATCTGGAAAAGCCCTTCCGCCAGACGAGTGTGTCCGGTCGTTACGCGGGGTTCGTCACCCTCTACCGCGACTTCTCTGCGTCCTGAGCAAAGCGATGCTGAACCATCCGACCGGCTGGGAAAAACTCGGGTGCCTCGTGCGCGCTGACGGGAGTATTCCGTGGATGCACGGCTTCACGGGGGCAAGCGCGATGGTCTCCCGAGGCGACGAGCCGGTCGTCGACCTCTACATCACGGGCCGAGACGCCGGCAATCGCTCGATGATCGGACGGGCTCGGCTAGAGCTGGAGGCCGCGAAGATCACCGACATCGAATCGGAGCCCGTGCTCACGCCCGGCGAGCTTGGGGCTTTCGACGAGAACGGGGTCTCTTATCCTTCGTTGGTGCGAGACGGCGACGAACTCTTCATGTTCTACACGGGCTGGATGCCTACCGTGCTCACACCCTTTCAGAATCACATTGGGTTGGCCAAGCTCGGCGAGGACGGACGATTTCATCGCGTGTCGCGCGCGCCGATCTTGCCTCGCACGAACGAAGACTACCTCTCGATGGGCTCGTGTTACGCAGCCATCGAGGACGGGGTGTGGCGTCTTTGGTACACCTCCTGGATCGAGTGGGGCACAGCCCCCGACGATCCGAAACATCGGTACGAGATCAAGCATGCCACGTCGCCGGACGGACGCGTTTGGATGCGGCGCGACAAAGCCGGCTGTATTGGGGCTGAAGGCGGGGCGGAATACGCGATCTGCCGGCCATCCGTCCTGTCGATCAACCGGCGTTGGCACATGTGGTACTGCTACCGCGGCGAGCGTTACCGAATCGGGTACGCGGTGTCTGACGACGGCGTTACCTGGACTCGAGCCGACCACGCGGTTGGCATCGAGCCGTCCGGGCATGGCTGGGATTCGCACGAACAAGGGTACCCGCACGTGATTCGCCGAGGCGATTGGCTCTACATGGTCTACTGCGGCAACGAGTACGGTAGAAAAGGCCTAGGACTCGCACGCCTTTCGCTCTCGGGCCTCGACGCCTGACTACTCGAGCTCGACCGAATCGCCGATCGCCCGATTGCTGCTCAGCTTGTTGACGGCGAAGATCATCGCCCAGCGGCCACGAAACGACATCCAATCCATCGGGGCATCGGGATCGATCGGCTCGATGCCGTGGGGGCACTGCGCGTTGAAATAAACGACGTCCCCCCAGTCGAGGTCGTCTTCGAGCATGATTCGTTGGCCAGGACTGGGCTCCACGAAGACGCCTCCGGCCTCGAAGTCTTCGCCCTTCTTGCAGAGCGACATCGAAGGAACGACCAGCTGGTGGCGATCAACCGGGTCTGCGTGCGGTTTGAGGGCGCCACCCCCTCTAGGGTAGTGCTGAACGGACAGCCGCGCGGTGCAGTCCATGTCCGGTGTCTTGTCGAGAAAGCGTCCGGCCTCGAGTCCGCTCAGCCGGTTCTTCACCTCGTACACCGGCCGAAAAAGCTCGAACATCCGAAACGGGTCTTGATTCCACGGAAAGAAGGAGAACTGATGGAAGCAACCCCCGACGTAGGCGCGGGGATCCCAGTCGTTCATCCGGTGAAAGTTCGGCGCCCCTGGCTCGATGGGCTGGTAGTTGGGAAGAGAGCTCCTGCCCACGACGCTCAGGTAGTCACGCAGCGGCTCCAGCGTCTCCCGACTCACCACGGCTCGCGCGATGTAGAGGCTGCCCGATCGAAGCTCTTGGCGCATCTCCTCCAGACGGTCGTCGTCCTGCACGAGGCGGTCGTGGTCCGTGAGCTCGTAGACCTTGGCTCCCGCGGTGGCCGCCCCCGGGCTCTTCGTGGCTGACGAGCTCATTCTTCCCGAGCCTTCGACGCGGCCCCACTGGCGGCGCCCTCGAAGAGACGCTCCAGGTTTCGAAACCGAATGTTTTCGATCTTTTCCATGGGAAGACCCTCGGACAGCGCCTCGAAGCGACGGAGCGATTCACCAGGGGTGTATTCGGGGAAATCGGAACCGATCGTGACTCGCTGATCGAGACCCTGAAAGATGAAGCGTAGGTCTTGATCCACCGAGCTGCCAGCGTAGCGCATGATCGTGAAAGAGACATCCAAGATCAGTTGTGCGTGCATTCGGACCATCTCAAACAGGCTCAGTGGCGTCGCGCCGGTGCCGTGAAGGAGAACGATGCGCGTATCTCGGTTGTTCGTCGCGATGATATCGACGATGTCTGCCGGATGTCGCGTTGCCAGGTCACGTTGGCGGAAGAGCGTACAGAGGAAGACGGCCAATCCATGGCGCCCGGCAGCCTCTATCGCGGCGAGACAGTGATCGTGCAGCGGGTCGTAGCCGTTGAGCCTCGGATGGAGCTTGAGCCCCAAGAAACCCTGCTTCGCCAACGCTTCGACCTCTCGTTCGACCTCGACGGGATCGGTGCACCGCCCGGGGTCGATCGAACCGACCGGGATGAAGCGCCCGGGGTGCTTTTGGCTGACTTCTTGGACGGCGTCGTTGCTCGCGTGCCCTGCGATGGCGACGAGACAGGCGCGGGTGTCTGGCCCGCAGGCGTCGAGCTCCCTCATCAGCCGATCCTCGCTTGCGTCGTATCGGGTTCCGCCGAGCCAGGTCCCATCTTCGGTCACGTGTACGAGCGAGTCGAAGTACTTCAAGCCTACCTCCTATACACCTACCGTGTTGACGCGTATCGACAGCTCGTCGATCGCTGCTGCGCACCGGCTGGAGGCCTCGAAACCGTCTCGCCCCGTGCAGATGCAGTGTCCAATCCGGTCCCGCGCATCGCGAAGAGCCGGAACTCGATCGCCAGGATGGATCGCGACCTCGAGCTCTACGACACCGGGCATCTTCTGGGCATGGTCGAGGTCACCAATCGATGCCACCGTTCCGGGTTCGAGGCGGAGGAATGCGATCGCCGCCCCGCGATTCTCGGTCGCTGTGAGGCTCGGAGCCTGCCCGAGCGCCACGGATACCGCGGCTCCAATCATATCGACGCCGGTGGATAGAGGCACCAGATGGGAGCAGATGTACCCTCCGCCACACCGGGACGCCACCTCCATGACGACGGGTCCGGAGGGTCCGAAGCGCACCTCGGTGTGGCTTGGGGTGTTTCGCAGTGCGAGGGCCTCGATGCTCTTCCGAGCAACCTCTTCGAGCTCATTCCGAGCCCTGTCGTCGAGGGCGGTCGGCTGACGGTGCCCGACCTCGACGAAATGAGGTGGGCCGGTGGTTTCCTTGTCGGTGCACGCGACGATTTTCGTAGCGGTTCCCGCGGTGATTGCCTCGACCGAGAACTCTGCCCCGTCGACGAACGCCTCCACCAAAAGGGGCGATGAGTCCTTCGGGCTGATCGCCCGTGCGTGGTCGTATGCTTTTCGCACGGCGCTTTGGTCACAACCGTGCATCAGCTTGGTCACGCCTCTTCCCCCGCTGCTGCGGGGAGGCTTCACCACGACATCTGTCCCGAGCTCTGCGATCGCGTCAACGACCTCCGTCGTAGAGTATACGACGCGCCAGGCCGGAACCGGCAATCCCGCCTGGGCCAGGGTTTCCCTCATGAGGGCTTTGTCGGTCGCAGCTTCGATGCTCTGAGGACCCGGCCCAGGAAGACCCAGTGCGTCTGCGATCCTTCCGACCATGGGCATCGGGTAATCGGCCGCGAAGGTCATCACGCCGTCTGGACCGCAAGAGCGTGCGATCGCAAGACAGCGCTCCTCGTCTGCGAGGTCTGCCACATGTGCCTCATCCACTACCGCAAAGCCGGGAGCGTCGGGATTGGGATCGATCGCCGTCACTCGATGCCCTGCCTGCTTGGCCGTGCGCAGCGCCGGCATCTGCATTGCGCCGCTTCCAAGCATTAACAGATGGGCCATCGTGGCCTCACGGGTTCTTTCCGCCGCTGGGCGTTTTCATCGGGCCCGCGATCAGCGAGTCGTCCGGAAACTCGATCCCGAGGGTCGCGACGCGGCCCCAGGCAAACATGCTGTCGCCTCCGCGGGCGTGAAGGTCACTGCCCCCGCAGCCTTCATGGCCATCGACCAGGTTGGTCTTGCTGATGAGCTTGCGCCCGGCCCACGTTCCGTTGGACGCGAGCAATAGCCCGACGCGCGCCAAGTCCTTGGGCGACATCCCGACCCATCCTCCGCCCCCAACGACGTCGTGACCACGTACGACGTAAGGAGGATCGACGAAGCAGCCGTACCAGCGGTCCTTTCCGGTGTAGTCGGGGTAGAGCACTTCTTGCTCCGGCGCGGCGTTGGGCGGAGCCTTGTTCGCATGCACATCGCGTCCCGAGAGCCAGTACCAGTCCTCGGCGTCGATGCCGATGTGGCGAAAGAGCTCGCGATCGAGGAAGTCCTTGAGGTTTTCGTCTAGGACATGAGTCAGCGTCTGGTTGAGGCGCCACTGCCCACCGCTCGAGTATTCTCCGCCGCACCTCGTGTTGTCGCAACCATCGAGGAAACCGTTGGACACGTCGAAACCTCCTCTCATGTGAAAGAGGTTCCTGAGGGTCGAGGCTGGACCGCAATCGGATGGGCACTCTGGCCAGACGGCGCAGACCCGTTCATCGCCCGTAACGAGCCCTCTGTCGATCGCCAACTGCAATACGAAGCCGTTGAAAGCCTTGCCCAAGGAGGCGCTGTTGAATGTGTAGTCCGGATCGCCCCAGCAGTGAAGCATGTGACCGCCTCGCTGCACGCAAGTGCCCCACCTGCCCTCTGTGTGGATATCGCCCCCACAGCCTCCCGGGGTGGGCCTCGTAGCCACGTACTTCGCCCACCGATCGGAGTGAAGGCCAGCCTGTTCCGCGTCGAGCCAAGTCCATTCCGCCCCGGGGTACACGACCCAGTCGGGGATCCTGGATTCGGCGCCGTACCAGTCGAAGCCCACGGCGGGCGGTGCCCGTAGAGCTGTCGTTGGAGCGCGGTACCACACGTCGATCTGGTGACGCGGAAAGAAGTAGTAGGTGGTGAGAGTTCGGAGATAATCCTCTCGTTTGATCACCGAGCGCTCGAGCAGCCATTCCGAGTCCTCCCTCGTCGTGATCACCCAAACGCCGGCATTCTGCGAACCGACGTCGTAGATGGGGATCACGACGTCGTCTCCCAAGTCGTCGAGGAGGTAAAGCCCCAGATGGTGCAAGCCCACCGCCACCTTTTCTCCCGACTGGTACTGCGCCCGAACGAGCTCGGCGGCGGTCGACCATCGAGGCCGAAAACCGTGTTCGAGCTTGAAGTAGTTGACGTCCGAGAGGAGGTAGGTGCCCAGCACCAACAGAAGCGGCAGCGCGGCGGCGAAGCGGCCCACTTTTGGCGCAATTACATCATACAGGTGTACGAGCCCCGCGGCGCTGAGCGCGAGCATTGGGTACAGGCAAACGAGCCCGTAGCGCGATCCGGAATAACTCCGAAAGGATAGGGTGGACATGACCAGGATCGGGACAAGGGCACCCAATAGTAGATAGATCCGGTTCCGAGTCGGGAGCGCGCCCTTCATCATTCCCGAAACCAGTGCGGTCAGCACCACGACAGGATGCACGAACGCGATGATGCTTACGGCGATGTACCAAGGGGGGTTTCCCGTGACCGCGAAGTGCGATGCGGCGTACGTGTCGGATCCGAGCATCAGAAAAACCGGCATCGCAACGCAACAGGCGACGGCGAAACCGATGATCACGAACGAGCCGGCGCTGAGATGGACTGGTGAGTACGTGATCCGACCAATGAGCCAATCTGCGGCGATGATGAAGACGAAAACGAGGCTGGTGTACTGAGCATTGAAAGCACAAACGAAGAAGAACATCGCCAAAGCTAGTTTCTTGAGGGATTGGTCTTCGGTGGCTTCGAAGTAGAGGATGTAGGCGATGACGTAGAAGAAGAACTGCGTAGCGTAAAAGCGTGCTCCTTGAGACCAGTAGAGGTGCCAAGGGGCGATGGCCAACAGCACAGCCAGCACCAGTGATTGCCGCGTGCCCAAGAGGCGACGGCTCATGATGGCGGCTACGGGGACGGTGAGCGATCCGATGATTGCGGGGACTACGCGCAGCGCGAACGGAGTCACGCCCGCCGCTCGGAGCGCTCCGAAATCCCCGGGCTCGACGGATTGCAAGTCGGCTCCGCTCGCCAACAGTCCGAGGAGCACCCCCAAGTGTCCCAACAAACCCTCGAACGAAGGCACGATATCCCCGTGATAGAGGTTGATCGCCTCGCGAGCGCCAAACACCTCATCACCCCAGATGCCGATCTCACCCAGGTTCCACAGGCGTAGCGAGAGTCCTACGAGCGAGATTAGACCGAGGGCCCACCAGTAGAGTGCGCCGCTTGTGCGCTGTTGCATCTCGTCATCCCTCGTTCGCAGTAGAGCCTGGGATTTCTTGCACGCTGGGCGCAAACCTTCAAGGTAGGCGCCATGAGGCAAGGCGCGAATTCGTCGCCCTCGAAAGCCTAAACGCCACGCCGGGTTCGCGCGGCGTGACTGCTTTGGTGAGGCAGCGCACAACTGAGAAGGCCACGGCAGCGTACACCCAAATAGGTGAGCTGATTCGTTGGACAGCTCCCCTCTATGGGTTGATGCGAATGAAAGATGGGTGTGTGCTGCTCTGGACATTGTCGTTGGGGGCATTTGGGTTTGGATGTGGAGCTGGTGGGTCCGGCGGAGCGGGCAACCGCTTCTCCGAAGACGATCCGCCCCACTGTCGGCCCGTGTCTGCGGTGCCGAAGGCCGGGCCATCGGGTGGCAACTACCTGATGGTCGACTTCACCAATCCGGCTCATCGGGCGACGTTGACCGAGGACGGCCTCGAGCACGTGATGACCGATGGGCCGTGGGCGATCTACCAAGTCACCTCGGATCAGCCGCGAATCTACATCCCGGGGAGCATCGCGCCAGACCAGTCGCGGTTTGGGATTCAAAATGTCGGGCTCTGCATCAGTCAGGGCTATTTCACGGACATCGAGGCACAGCCGCTCCCGACGAACCACACGAAGGTGAAGTTCATGGGAGTCGTGGGTGACGGTTCCGAGCCCGAAGCGCTCGTGGTTCGTTCTGCTGCGGAGTACGCCTTCGACAACTGGCCGTACAACAGTTGCAGGGGCGGAACCGACCTCCGTACCCGCACTCCAGCGAACGAGCCAGTCACCGATATGTACCTCGAGCTCGAGCCGGCGCCGCCGGTCGGCTCTTTGGTGCCGCTCATGATGGTGGCGATCGGTTCGTACGACAGCGATCTCGAGATGCCGCACATGAACGAGAACGTTCAGATCTGCTGTCCCAACGAAAACGAGTGCAGCTCCGAGTATCCGCCCGGTTGGGAACCGCCCGACCCCTCGGACCCGCCCGGCGGTGGAGACGGCGGTACCGAACCCCCGGATCCGCCCGACGGCGGTGGAGGCGAACCGCCAGGGAGCTCGCTTCCCCCGTGTCCCCCGACCTCGCAAGAGCCCCCGGGCCAAGTGACCGTGGAGTAGGCGCCGCGGAACCTCGTATCGGAGTTACGGCGTGCAATCGTCGGGGCACGATTGCGCATCTTCAGTAGACTGGCAGGCGCCATCGCCGCAGCACTGACCGGTCGTTGCGTCGGCTTCGGAGAACCGGAGCAGCCACGTGCCGGGGTTCACGACGAGCACCGCTTCGTTCACCTCGTCATAAGCGGCGCGACGGAACTGGCTCGCACCGGGCCCCGGAGTCGGAATGAACACCTCCGTCCATGCGGCGCCGTCCCAGGCCCAAACGTCATTGAAGAACGTCGCATCGCTGACCTGACCGCCTGTCAGAATGATCACCTCGTGACTCGGGTCATAGGTGAGCGTGTGGTTCGAACGGCCTCCGGGGCTCGGCGTTGGTGTCATCTTGGTCCAACCCCCGCTCTGATAGATCCAGGTGGCACCTAGGTCTGCGCCGGTCCCGTCCAGGTCGGCCCCGCCGAACAGCACGGTCGACTGCCGGGCACTGTCATAGGCGAGCCCGGGCACGGCCCGGCCGAGTGGTTCGGGAATCACCGGCTCGTCCCATATCGCACCATCCCACAGCAGTGTCGTGGATGGACCGCCTTGGTTTCCGAAGACGATCACGTCGTCTTCCGCGGCGTGGTACGCGGCTCGGGCCAGGACGCGTGCGTCGGGCGCGTCGATCTCCTGCGTCCACTCACCTGCGGCGAACGTCCATGTCTCGGTGTTTCTGAACGAGGCCACGCCTTCGCCGCCAACCAAGACGATATGACCTGCCTCGGCATGGTAGGCAGCGGCGGATGCCATCTTGTTCACGGGCGATGGATCGTTGGCGGTGACGTTCTGCCAGTCTTCACCGTCCCAACGCCACGCGGGGATCGGGATGGGTCCGCCTTGCACGGAGCCAAACTGAAACACCCCGTCCGGCGTGGCGACCAAGGGGAGCGCAATGCCAGACGGTGGTTCTTGCGTCGGTGCCTGCGGCTCCCAGATCCCGATCACGCAGCGGCAGTCGGTGCAAAAGAGCGGACCCTCCTTTGCGCACCCCGACATCGTGACCGCGCCGACGAGCCACAGCAGCGCGAGAGCGATCCTATGAGAGAGCGCGCGCATCACTTCGGTCCTAGCTCCACATCCAAGGTAAGGGCACCCCCGAGGTAGGCCAGACCGAGTGCGAAGCGATCTGCGCTCGCGCCGGGAGCACCGAGGGGTGGCGCTTCCTCCAACCGGGGCACGGTGACGCCCAGTCGAAGGTCGGCGCCGACAATCGCTCTTCCAAAACGCCAGCGCGGACCCGCCGAAATCCGAGTCGAGAAGATGGCGGACCTTTGCGTGAGTCCAACGGTGCTAGGGGTGAGGCCCGTCACGGTGCTGTTGTTCGGTGCGCCTTTCAATCGCGCAAACCCAGCTCCGATCAACAGGGCGTTGTCCCATCCCACGCGGTCGCTCCACCAATGTCGCCACGCTGCGCCCGCCGAAACGGTCAAGACGAGCACTTTCACATCGCCCAATGACGCATCCGTCCTTCGGTGTTCAAAGCCGAAGTCGCTCACGAACCACCAAGACCCCTTGAGTTGCACCCCGCCGCGAAGCTCGGCGCCAAACGTAACCAGCCTGTCCTCGGGAAATCGCCATTGCACGAGCGGCGCCACCCCGATCGACCCTTTGCGCGAAGCTTCGGACTCGGCCTCGGACTCGGTTTCGGACTCGGTTTCGGACTCGGCCTCGGTCCCCCGCTCCACCACGATCTCGGTTTCCGATCGCTCTTCAGGTGCCTGGGGCTCCGGCTCGGTCCAACGCGCAACGCGCAGCATCTCGGACGTGGCCAGAGCCAATACGCGTTCGGTGCCGACGTTGGTGCGCGCCGGCGGAATCGCCCGTTCGATCACACCCCCGCCGTCTCGAGCGGCTGCTCGAATCATGAGCGACTCGGCTTGGCACGAAAGGGCGACCGTGAGGGCGCGGTCGATCACCTCTCCTTCGTCTCGAAGATCCAGCACCAACAGCTCTGCGAAGAGCTGCCTGTCGATGGAGCCGCAATCGGTCGCCTCGATGTGAAGCTCTCGGCCCCCGTCGGCGGACACCGCGGACACGTTCACGACCACCATCGCGAACGGCCAACACCACAGACGCCAGCACCCACGCACATCCATGCACGATCAGTGTTCCGTTCCGCACCCGGTAAGTGCAAGAAACATAACGCTTTCTAGTCAATTTCCTCACGTGCGGATCTTTCTTGAGCCACTTTCGGGGCCACAGGGCATCTTTAACGGGTGGAGAGCACAGCTCCGAAAGTCAGGAGGGTTGAACCGGATGACGCCGTTTTGGTGGAGCGCTTTCTCAAGGGGGACGAACGTGCATTTGCCGAGATCTACCAGCGCCATGTCGACACACTCGCATTCATGGTGTCTCGCATGCTCGGCGATAACATGGAGCTCGACGACATCGTCCAGGAGACGTTCGTCATTGCCTCCAAGAAGCTGCACACCCTGCAGGATCCGACTCGTCTTCGACCATGGCTCAAGCGCATCGGTGCGCGTCTCGTCCACCAAACCATGGCGAAGAGAGGGCGCAAGCGTATGCTGAAGCGAGCGGTGAAATGGACGGCTTCCCCCGCTTCAGAGCCGAACGCCGCTTCAGAGCTCGAGAACCTGCTCGACGTGCTCGATCGAATGCCACCCAAGCTGGTGATTCCGTGGATGCTACACCGCGTCGAAGGGGAAACGCTCACCGACACCGCCGAGATTTCGGGTCAGTCGGTTGCCACCGTCAAGCGACGCCTTAAGGAAGCCGATGCGGCGATCGAACGGAGGTTGAACCGTGACTCCTGATCCGGCCGAGGTCGTCCGTGAGGCGAGAAAGCCCGACTGGAACGACGTCCGGCGTCGACGGGTATTCCAACGCATTCAGGACGAGCGGTTCCGACAGCGCGACTCCGCATGGTGGCGGTGGATGCTCAGCGGCGGATTGGTCACGGCGGCCGTCGCCGCATTGCTCTTCCTGTGGTCGACGCCGCAAACGCCCAAGCCCGAATCGATCGCTACGGTGACGACACCCGAAGCGACTCCAGGCGCGATTTGGCTGAGCGACGGGATCGCCGCGAACGTGTTCGCCGACGCGGAGCTATCGCTGTTGGAGCGCAGCACCAGGCGAGTCGCGGTCGGACAGACCCGGGGAGCGGTACGTTACGAGGTCGAGCCCGGCAAGAAGTCCGCGTTCGAGGTCACGATGCAAGGGGTGACGGTACGTGTGCTCGGAACGATCTTCGAAGTGTCCGCACGTGGGCGTCTCGTTCGCGTCGGCGTCGAGCGTGGCCGCGTGCAGGTGACCCACCTCGCCGGTGTGTCGGTGCTCGAAGCGGGGCAGAGCGGTGAATTCTACGGAGTCGAGAAGCCTGCGGCGACTGGCGACCCGGCGCTCGCCGACACGAGCGTAGACGTCGTGCCTGCCGAAGAGCCAACGAAGACCGCCGCACGGCCCCGACCTGCGATCGAGCAGCCTTCGGCCCGCGAGCTCCTGCGACTTGCCGACCAGGCGCGCCGCGATGGTGAGGATCGGGCGGCAGCGGGCCATCTGCGGACACTGCTCCGGATCTATCCACGTGATCCGCAGGCCGTGGCAGCGAGGTTCACGCTTGGCCGGATCGAAACCGCACGCAAGCGATACCTCGTTGCGGCCAAGCAGTTCCAGCTCGCGCGACAAAGTGCGCCCGAGGGTCCACTCGCGGAGGACTCGCTCGCCGAAGAGGCGTGGACGCGGTACATGGGTCGACAGCGGCAGCGCGCCAGCGAGCTCGCGCGGCGGTACCTCGAGCAGTACCCAAGCGGCCCGAACCGTGAGCGCATGCAGGGGCTGGTCGACGGGTCGGAACAGTAGGGCGATCGACTACCGTCGCCGCCGTCGTCGTCGGGCCGTGAGGCACGACAATACAAACACGACGGCGAGTGCGAATGGGGCGCTGCCCGCGTCAGCGGAGCCGAGGCTACAACCACGCGGAGGCGGCACGTTAGCGCGGAGCGCGTTTTGCGTGGTCCAGCCGGTCACGAACATCGTGCCGTTTGGGCTCACCGCGACATCGAGAGGGGTTTCGAGCAGGGCCCCGGCGCCCGCACCTCGTAGGTCCATCTTTTGGAGGATGAAGCCGCCTGGAGTGACCATGAAGACGTTGTCGCTCGTTGCGCCCGCGACATAGAGTCTGCCGGCGGCATCGGTGTCGAGGCCGGCCGGACCTTCGAGCGGGTTCCCGAGCAAATCACCCGTCGCGTCGATTACGACGGAGACTGAGCCACCGGGGGTGACCTTGAACACGTTGTCGCTGTAGCGCCCGGCGACGAAGAGATTGCCGCTCGCATCGGTTGCAAGTGCTTGAGGTTGGCTGAGTTGGGCACCGCCGTAGCAGCAGCTGTCCATCACCAAGGTCACGCTCCCGGCGGGCGTGATCTTGAAGACATTGTCGGTGGTGGAGCCGGCGACGAATACGTTGCCCGACGGGTCCGTAGCGATCGCGAGCGGCTGACGCAGCTCATTCCCAAGCCCGTCACCGCTTTCGTCGATGATCTGGCTCTTTGCTCCGCTGGGCTCGATCTTGATCACGTTGTAGCTCCACCGGCCGGTAACGAATACGTTGTTGCTGCTGTCGGTGGCGACCTCGAATGGACCGGTGAGGGGAGCGCCCGCGCCCGCACCGCCCGCGTCAGCGATGATCGATGCGGAACCGCTGGGCTCGATTTTGACCACATTGTTGGGAATCCAATTCGTGACAAAGACATTGTCGTTGCCATCGATCGCGAGTCCTCGCGGGTAGTCGAAGGTGAAGCCGGCGCTGGTGCGGTCGATCACTTCTGTGATGGCGCCACCGGGGTAGATCTTGAACACATTGTCGCTGTTGCGACCGGTGACATAGACGATACCGGTCGAGTCGACCGCAATCCGTTCCGGGCCGTCGAGGGGCGCGGTCGGTCCGTCGCCTGACTCGTCGAGGATCTTGGTCTTGTGGGGCAGGGAACCCGGTAGCGATGTGAAGCGTAAGAACCTCGGGTTATCGAGCCCACCACCTGAGGCGAAGGTGTCGATGAAAGCGCCCGTCGTGCCATCGTAGCGCAGCACGTGGTCATCGGTGCTGCTGGCGACGTATAGGCGCCCGTCCGGCCCGAAAGCGATGCCGGTTGGGTACTGGGCCGCAGTGCCCGAAGTGAACACCCCGAGGAAGAGCCCGGTGCCTGCTTCGTATTTCAAGACCTCGTGGCTGAGGCTGCTCGCGACATAGAGGTCCCCCGCCGCGTCGAACGCAAGTCCGCGCGGGCGGTCGAGGCCGCCCCCAGAGGCGAAGGTGTCGACGAGCATTCCGGTGCTGATGTCATAGCGAGGCACCGTATCGGTCTCGCCGCTTGCGACATAGAGGTAGCCATCGGGGCCGAACTCGATCTGCCAGGGGTCGTCGATGCGACCGTTTGAAGCGAAGAAGTCGAGGAGTGCGCCGGTGGTGCCGTCAAAGCGGATGACCTGATCGGTATCGAAGCTTGCCACGAAGAGGTCGCCGCCTGCGTCAAAGGTGACGTGGTCGAGGTCGATCAGGCCAAGGACGGTAGCAAAGAGATCGATGAAAGCGCCGGTGGTTCCATCGAAGCGGTAGACGCCGCCGGGGTTTTCGTTCGTTACGTAGAGATTGCCGTCCGGTCCAAAGACGCCGCTCCTGATGTTCGTGATTTGGGGATCAGAGGCGAACACGTCGATGAAGACCCCGGTAGTCCCGTCGAATCGCAGCACCTCATCCGTCTGCCGGCTGGTGACATAGAGGTTTCCGTCGGGTCCGAACTCCACTTCATTGGCCCAATCCAACCCGCCGCCCGTGGCGAAGATGCCGATCGTGGCGCCCGTCGTCCCGTCGTACCGGTAGACGTTGTCCGAGACTTGAGCGGCCACATAAAGGTCTCCGCCCGGGCCGAACGTGAGGTCGGTCGGCCGGATCAGTCCGGTGCCGTTCGCAACGAAGGTATCGATGAAGACGCCCGTGCTCCCATCGTACCGGAGCACGCTGTTGTTGAACGTGCTGGTGACGTAAAGATTGCCATCTGCGCCGAAGACGAGCCCCTTCGGTCCGTTGAGGCCCCCACCCGCGGCAAATGTGTCGATGAACTCGCCGGTGGTGCCATCGTGGCGGACCACGCTGTCGGTGAACTCACTGGCGACGTACAGGTTTCCGTCCGGACCAAAGATCGATGCACGCGGTCCATCCATCGCTTCGGACGCAGACAACACGCCGATCGACGTCCCCGTCATGCCGTCGAAGATCACGACATTGTCCGAGGACGCCCCAGCGACGTACAGGTTTCCGTCCCCGCCGAAGCGCAATCCCATCGGAAGGTCGATCCCACCCGCCGCCGCGAATATGCCCAAGTTGGCGCCCGAGAGCCCATCCAAGATCTGCACGTCGTCCCAACCGGGGCGCGACACGTAGAAGTTCCCGTCCGCTCCTTCGACCGTATCGCCGCTTTGGAGCGCGTACTCATAGAGGAACGCCCCTGTGGTTTGATCGTAGGCGAGCAACTGACCCGTGCTCGCACTGCTGACCAAGAGGACGTCGTCCGCCGTCGCGCTCGACGCGAGCGAGAGGGCCAACGCAAAAAAAGATGCTGCACAACGAGCTCGACGCGTTTCCATACACGCCTCCTCAATGTGCGCTCAGCACACCAACCGAGACGGTTTTACAGCAAGAACGAGAGTCTTCGCAAGCGCCGTCAAGCAATCGTTGCCGTTCCGATGGATTCTGGGGTCGGACGAACAAAACTGAGCCGATCTTGCGCGCTGGGCGTCTCTAAGTGGCGAGGAACCTCGTGTTCTTCGATGGCCCCCGGCCTGCTCGGTGAGCGGGTGGGGTGGATCCTGAGCGAAGACTACAAAGCGCTCACGCGCATCAACCGTAGTAGGTGCTTGGTCATTCACTCCTCCGATCTCCAGCGTGGGTTGGGGGCCACTTGATGACGACGTTATAGCCGGGCCCCCGGAGCGCCGCGGGAGTGTGCGCGGCGAGACCGGGCGCGGGCGCGGCACCCGGCACCATGCCAAAGCCCCCGGGGTCGTTTCGGGCCCAGTCGCCATCGGTGTCGGTGTCGACGCCGTTCGGGACGCGGGAGGCGCCACCGACGTGCGCACCAAAACCATCGAAATTTCGGCTGAGAACGGCGAGCTCGGAGTAGGTTCGGGCGTCCACGGCGCCGTCGTCGATCGCAACGCCGTCGATGATTTCGGACCACGGCTGGAAATTGAAGATGCCGTTGCCGTTGGTGTCCACGTCGGTCGAGCCGTCGGTCGCGCCGTAGTAGTCGCGCACCAAGAGGAGGGTCACCGTGCCCGTGCCCACGAAGTCGTCGTCGAGCTCAATCGTGAGGTACCCGTCGTCGTCCAATGTGCCCAGCGGGTGGGCAAAGCGAATGCGCCCCTGATCGGTGTTCCGATCGCCCTCGATTGCGATCAGGTGAAGGTCGCCGAGATCGAGATTCGGCGGGCCGAGCAGCTCCGCGTAGTCGAACTCCCAAGAGAACTCGTTGATCAGTACGTCGTAGTGGGTCAGCTCGGCGCAGGCGCTTTCGACGCAGGTCGCACTCGGTGGGCAAGGGCGCCCGCACGGGATCGCCTCCGCGTTGCAATCGTCCCAAACCAAGCCGCATTCGGGCCGACCCGACGTCTCGCACGCATCGGGGCAGCCGCAGACGTTTGGCGCGGTGGCCCCGCACATCTCCGGTTGCTCGCAGGTGTCACCGCACGCAAGCTGCCCGCCGCAGCCGTCGTCCGCTTCGCCGCACTCCAACCCGGGCTCGCCGCACTCGAGCGGGTGGCATTCGCATTCGTTGTTCGCGCATTGGGACCGGCCGCCGCAGCCACCGCAGTCGAGGAATCCGCCACAGCCGTCATCGACCGGGCCGCACTCAATTGCTAGCTCCTGGCAGCTCGCCGGGACGCAAGGATCCGGTGTGAAAACGCCCGAACGCTCCAGCGTGCATCCGGCAAGATAGGCGAGGGCCCACAGCACAAGCCACAGGGCAATGAGTGGCCCAACCGGGCCACGCGGCAGGCGAGTCCACACAACGGGGGTCACGTCCACCAAGAGGGGCGTTCGAGTGCGAATTGGCTCGTTTTTCTGACACCCGCCACAAGAACTTACAATCGGTCGTGGTTGGCTCTTGTCCTGGCCGATTGAGTGCGACTACCCTCCCGCGCACCGGAGGACACCCCTATGTTGCGATGCCGAAGTTCGTCTTGGGCGGGCGCGATGCTCGTCGCTTTTGGATTGCTCGCCCCCAATCGCGGGTTCGCCCAGGACTCGCTCAGCTCAGGAGACACCGCCTGGATTCTCACCTCGACGGCCCTGGTGTTGTTCATGACGATCCCCGGCCTGGCGCTTTTCTATGGAGGGCTGGTTCGCACGAAGAACGTGCTTAGCGTCCTGATGCAGTGCTTCGCACTCACCGGGCTGGTGACGGTCCTTTGGTTGGTGGCAGGCTACAGCCTGGCCTTCGACAGCACGGGGATGTCGGCCGGCACCGTCAACCTTCACTCCTTCATCGGCACGCTCCATAAGGCGCTCCTCAACGGGGTGGGCCAGGACACGATGTCAGGGTCCATTCCCGAAGTCCTCTTCTTCGCCTTTCAGCTGACGTTTGCGATCATCACTCCGGCCCTCATCGTCGGCGCCTTTGCGGAGCGGATGAAGTTTTCGGCGATGCTGATCTTCTCGACGATTTGGCTTTTCATCGTGTACGTGCCCATCGCGCACATGACTTGGGGCGGCGACGGTGGCTACTTTGCGGATAAGGGCGTATTCGACTTCGCCGGCGGCATCGTGGTTCACCTCACAGCAGGCGTCGCCGCGTTGGTCGCGGCGGTCATGGTCGGTCCGAGGCGAGGCTATCCCACCACCCCCATCACACCGCACAACCTCACGATGTGCGTGATGGGAACCGGGATGCTGTGGGTGGGCTGGTTTGGTTTCAATGGTGGAAGCGCGCTCGGCGCCAATGGGAACGCCGCCATGGCCGTGGTCGTCACTCAGATTTCAGCGTCGACGGCGGCGCTCGTCTGGATGGCGATCGAGTGGGTCAAGCACGGGAAGCCGAGCGCCCTTGGCTTCGCGACTGGGGCCATTGCGGGGCTTGCGGCGGTCACGCCCGCGTCGGGCTTCATCGGGCCCATCGGTGCGCTGACCATCGGCTTGGTATCTGGCGGCTTGTGTTGGTACGTCTCGACTCAGGTCAAGATCCGGCTCGGCTATGACGATTCACTCGACGTATTTGGCGTCCACGGTGTAGGCGGGTTCATCGGGACGATCCTGGTCGGTGTGTTTGCCGCAAGTCGTTTTGGCGGCAACCAGGGCGACCTCGCGATCGGATCGCAACTCGGAACGCAAGCGCTTGCTGCAGCGATCACGATCGTGTGGGCGCTGGTCGGGAGCTACATTGCGCTGAAGGTCGCCGGACTTCTCGTGGGCCTGCGTGTGAACGACGAGGACGAGGAGGCTGGGCTCGATCTCACCCTTCATGCCGAGCGAGGCTACGACCTCTAGCCGGCTCATTCCTTTTCGAGCGTGAGGGCCTGAACGGGACAGACGTCGACTGCGTCCTGGGCGGCTTCCCAGAGCTCTTCTGGGGGGTTGGTGTTCAGAACCACCAGCGAGCCGTCCGGCGCAAACTCGAACAGCTCAGGGGCGGCGCCAACGCATTGGCCATGACGCTGACAGATTTCCTTGTCGTAGACGATTTTCACGGCCGAAAGATACGGTCTGGCGGGTAGGGTTGCCAGCGTTTCGCCGACGATTGTTTCGGGAAGGTTTCCAGGGGGCAAATTCCGAAACTCCGACCAAAAAGCAGCCGACACCGTCGATGGGGGAGGTTAGCCTCCCCGCGTTCTGAGGAGGATGGTTCGATGGTAGACGGCGCGGATACTGCATGGCTCTTGGTTTCGTGTGCACTGGTGATGTTGATGACGCCGGGGCTCGCTCTCTTCTACGGCGGCATGGTCAACTCGAAGAACGTTCTTTCGACGACCATGCACAGTTTCATCGCGCTCGGCGTGATGACACTACAGTGGGTCGCGCTCGGCTACACGCTTGCGTTTGGGCCCGATCTCGGTGGTGGCTGGCTCGGCGGTTTCGACCACATCCTGCTCAAGGGTGTCGGACTCGCGCCGCAAGAGGGATCCACGATTCCCCACATTCTCTTCATGGCGTTTCAGATGATGTTCGCGATCATCACGCCGGCCCTGATCTCGGGTGCGGTCGCCGAACGCGTGAAATTCTCGTCGTACATCGTGTTCATCCTGTTGTGGGGCACACTCGTCTACGACCCCATCTGTCACTGGGTATGGGGTCCCGATGGGCTCCTCGGGGCTGATGGCGCGCTCGATTTCGCCGGTGGCACCGTGGTTCACTTGTCTTCCGGCGTTGCAGCGCTCGTGTTCGCGATCGTGTTGGGCAAACGAAAGCGGCCGGCACCGCCCCACAACCTCACGCTCACCTTGCTCGGTGCGGCGCTGCTTTGGTTTGGCTGGTTCGGGTTCAATGCTGGAAGCGCGCTTGCGTCCAACTCGAGTGCCGCGCTCGCGTTCGTCAACACACATATCGCGGCTGCGGCGGCTGCTACGGCCTGGGCGCTGGTCGAGTGGGTCAAGCAGGGCAAGCCCACCGCGCTTGGCGTCGCTTCGGGACTGGTCGCCGGTTTGGTCGCGATCACGCCAGCCGCTGGTTTCGTCAGTCCGCAATCGGCCTTCTTCATCGGTCTCGCCGCCGGCGTGGTGTGCCTTGCTGCGGTCTTGCTCAAGAGCAGGGCGGGGTACGATGACTCGCTCGACGCCTTCGGCATTCACGGCGTCGGGGGTGCCCTCGGCGCGCTCCTCACGGGCCTTCTGGCCGCGAAGGTCTGGGGCGGCACCGACGGCTGGATCCATGGCAACTTCGATCTCTTCGTCGCCAACGCCAAGGCGGTGCTCGTCGCGGGCGCGTACTCCGCGATTGTCACGTTCGTTCTGCTCAAGCTCATCGATCTGACCATGGGTCTGCGCGTGACCGACGACGAGGAGAGTGAAGGGCTCGACACGAACCTCCACGGCGAGGAGGGCTATCACCTCGGCGGCGGCGTCATGGCGACCGGCGAGTAGCTTCCGCGAGCCTCCGATCGCAATAGCCCAATTGACCGCGGTTCGGTCACAGACCAGGCTTCATTCCGTGGATGGCAACAAAGTCCTCGACGGAGTGATGGGCGGCGGTCTTCGCGCCCTCAACAAGGTCGCGAGCTCGCCTTTGATCGAGCGCCTCGGGCTCGAGAAGCAAGCCCAGCAGCTCGTCTACGAAGGTGCAAAGCGAGCCGCAATCGCCGCGGCCAAGGCCGCGAAGCGGGTTGCGGGAAGGCCCACCGGCAAGCGCGCGCGCCCCAAGCTCCGCTTCGATTTTCGCCTAACCGACGAACAAGAGCTCATGCGCGAGACGCTGCGTCGCTTCGCGAACGACCTGATTCGTGAGGCCGCGCGCGAAGCCGACGATCGAGGCGCCCCGCCGTCACACTTCATCGAGGCGTTTCACGAGCTTGGGGCCGTGATGCTTGCCGTTCCCGAATCGATGGGCGGAGCAGCGGAACGGTCCTCCCCAGTTTCGCACATGCTCATCGCCGAGGATCTCGCGTGGGGTGACATGGGCCTCGCGTACGCGGCGTTGGCACCGCTTTCGTTCGTCCATGCGTTGGTTTTGTGGGGCGATGATGCCCAACGAGGACGCTATCTCGTTCGGTTTACCGGCGAGCAGCTGCCCTCCGCCTCCCTTGCGATGGCCGAACCGCACCCAATGTTCGACCCGCGAGCCTTGCGCACCACCGCGACGAAGCGCGGTTCGACCTTCGTGCTCGATGGCGACAAATCCATGGTCGCGCTCGCGAACCAGGCGACCTGTTTCCTCGTATCGGCCCAGCTCGGCAGGTCGGGTCCTCGCCTGTTCATCGTCGATCGCGACCAGCCCGGCGTGTCGACCGAAGAGCAGCCGACGATGGGACTGCGCTCGGCGGGCCTCGGCCGTGTGCGGCTGAAGAACGTCAAGGTCTCCGCCGAAGCCATGCTCGGCGGTCCCGAATCACAAAAGGAATCCGGCCAGCGAATCTATCGCGATGCGACCAACCGTGCTCGCGTGGCATGGGGTGCACTCGCCCTCGGTACCGGCCAGGCGGTGTTGGACTACGTCATTCCGTACTGCAATGAACGAGAAGCCTTTGGCGAGCCGATTTCGCATCGGCAGGCTGTCGCCTTCATGATCGCCGACACCGCAATCGAGCTCGAGTCGATGCGCATGCTGGTGTATCGCGCTGCAGGTCGGTTGGAACAGGGGCTGCCCTGCGATCGCGAGGCGTACCTCGCTCACGTGCTTTGCGCGGAAAAGGCGATGAAGATCGGCACACAGGGCGTTCAGTTGTTGGGTGGCGCCGGCTTCATCAAAGACCACCCGATAGAGATCTGGTATCGGCATCTTCGCGCCATCGGTGTGATGGAAGGCAATGTTCTCGTATAGGAGCGCGCGTGATTTACCTCGAGGTCCCCAGTAAGCTCAAACCGCTCGTCGCCCAGGCCCATCAGGTCGCAAAGCACGTCTTTCGCCCGATCTCGCGGAAGTACGACCACGCCGAGCACACCTATCCGAAAGAGCTCGACATGCTCGCGGCCCTCATGGAAGGCATGAGCGAGGGCGGAGGTACCGGTGGTGCGGGCCTCGACGCGGTTCAACGGGAAGACACCGTCTCGGGTGAAGTGCGCAATGGTGCGAACATGGCGACGTGTCTCGGCCTTACCGAGCTGTGCTGGGGTGATGTGGGTCTTGCGTTGACCATCCCTCGGCAAGGGCTCGGCAACGCGGCGATCGCGGCGGTTGCCAACGAGCGGCAAAGGAAGCGACTCGAGGGCAAGTGGGTTGCAATGGCGATCACCGAGCCCGAGGCCGGTTCCGATTCCGCCAACATCCGCACGACCGCCGAGCTCGATGGCGACGAATACGTGATCAACGGCGAGAAGATCTACGTCACCGCGGGCAGTCGCGCCGACGCCGTCGTGGTTTGGGCGACTCTGGACCGCAACCTTGGCCGTTCCGCGATCAAGTCCTTCTTCGTGCCGCATGGGACGCCCGGGATGGAGGTCGTTCGGCTCGATCGGAAAATGGGCATTCGGGCTTCCGATACCGCGAGCATTACCTTCAACGATTGCCGGATTCCAAAAGAAAACCTGCTCGGCTCCCCCGAGATCGACACCAAGAAGGGCTTCGGTGGGGTGATGCAGACTTTCGACAACACACGTCCGGTGGTGGCGGCGATGGCCGTGGGCGTAGCGCGGGCCGCCCTCGAGCACACGCGCGAGGTGCTCGAAAAAGAAGGCATCAAGGTCCGATATCGTGGCGCGATCGAAAAGAAGAGCGCTGTCGAGGCCGAGCTCATCCGGATGGAAGCCGAGTGGGAGGCGGGGCGTTTGCTCATGCTGCGCGCAGCGTGGATGACGGACAACGGCATTCCGAACTCGATGGAAGCCTCGATGTCCAAGGCCAAATCCGCTCGCGTCGCAAATCACATCACGCTTCGTTGCGTCGAGCTATGCGGTGGTCGTGGCTATTCCGAGAGGGACTTGCTTGAGAAGTGGGCGCGCGATTCGAAGATATTGGACATCTTCGAGGGCACACAGCAGATTCAGCTTTTGATCATCGCTCGGCGCTTGCTCGGCAAACGCTCTCACGAGCTCCGCTAGCTGCCGGGAACGATCTTGCGGACCTGCCCCGAGTCGAGGTGCAGGATGTAGAGCTCGCCGTCCGCGTCTTCGCCAAATGAGGAGGGACCGTTGCCGCCGGCGACGTTCGGTCCGAGGTCTTCTACCTCTTGACGGAACTGTGCGGTGCCCTCGCAGTACTTCAAGGCAGCCACGCGATCGGTGTCGTAGTCGGCGAACAAGTAGAAGCCCTGGAGTCCCGGGATGGCTGAACCTCGGTACACGTAGCCACCGGTGATCGAGCGCGCGTTCCCCAGATGAGGGTCATTGCTGTGCGGAGTCACGTCGATCGGCGGCACGTGAGGCGTGACGAGGGGGAGCTCTTCCGCGCGAAAGACTTCGTTTCCTTCGTAACCGCGCCAGCCGAAGTTCTGTCCCGAAGTGCCTGCGGGGATGACGTCGATCTCTTCCCAATCGCGTTGCCCGACGTCGGCGATGAACATGTCGTTGGTGACGCGGTCGAATGAAAACCGCCACGGGTTTCGTAGGCCGAAGGCCCAGATCTGCGGCAGCCCCGTCGGAAGCGAAAATGGGTTCCCCGCCGCGGCGAAGTCGTCATCCACGGCGTCGACGTCGAGACGCAAGATGCTGCCAAAGAGCGTAGTGCGGTCCTGGCCGTTTCGGCGGACGTCGTTTGCGCCGCCTTCGTCGCCGATGCCGACGTACAAGAAGCCATCGGGTCCGAACGCGAGCATCCCGCCATTGTGGTTGCTGTCGCGGTCGACGGGTTCGATCAAGCGCCGCACTTCGGTGGAGCTCGCAACCAGCGGGTTGCCCCCACCGCGCGAATATTCGGCCACGACGTTCTGCCGGTTGCCGCTGGTTTCGGTGTAGAAGACGAAAAAGCGCCCGTTGGCGGCATACCCCGGGTGAAACGCCAGCCCGAGCAAGCCGTCTTCAAACCCGCTCGAGACCGTTCCCGACAGATCGAGGAACTCGGTGGACAGGACGCTGCCCGACTGAACCACTCGGATGGCGCCGGTCTGCTCGACGACATAGAGCTCGTCCCCTCCTGGCGCCTGCGTCAGGAAGAGCGGTTGCGTCCAGTCGTACCCCGCGGCGACATCTACGGTCGCGAGTGAAGGTACGGTGGATGACCCGCAGTCGGTGCCGCCATCCGGTCCGCCACCGTCCGGTCCGCCGCCGTCCGGCTCACCACCATCGGTCCCGCCGTCGACGTTGGGATTGCCGCCGGTGCTCCCACAGCCGACGATACAACAAAGCAACAAGAAAAGGACTGGCTTCATGTCCAGCACCTTACAACGCGTCGCTATGGTCGCAAGGCCGTTGACGCGGGATACGTTCGGATCGAGCATCCCCGGTATGGAAATCAACGGGATTGCACACACGATGCTCACAGTTTCCGACTTTTCTGCATCGCGCGAGTTTTACAAAAAATTACTTCCGTTCTTGGGCATGCAGCCCGTGATCGATATGGAGGGAATGTACTACTGCGTGGGCGGTCGTACCGCGTTTGGCCTGCGGCCTGTGTCCGACGAACATCGAACCGATCGCTTCGATCAAGGAAGGGTGGGTCTGCACCACGTGTGTTTTCGCGCACGCTCGCGCGAAGACGTCGATGCGGTGTACGGGCTCCTGCAGGATATCGGTGCAGCGATCGTCCATCCGCCCGAGGAGGGGCCATGGGCGCCGGGGTACTATTCACTCCTCTTCGAGGACCCAGAGGGCATTCGCCTCGAGATCAACTTCGTCCCTGGGAAAGGCCTGTTGGCCAAGTAGCGCTCAACTGGGCCGACTCACTTCCACCTGGGGCGGAGGGCGCTCCGAAAAGGCACGGGCCTGTCGCTGTTGCTCCTCGAGCTCGACCGGGCTGTGCGAACAGAACAACGAAACCTCGTGCTCGTGTTGTCGCTTGAGCTCGCGCAGGCGCGCCTGGTTGCGAAGCCGCAAGTCGTTCTTGATGGCACCTAGGCGCTGGAACAGCGAAAGGAAGGGCGTGACGTGCGGATGATCGACGTCGACCTCGCCATGGTAGAAGTACGCATCCCCGCAGTGCAGCAGCCAGCCGCGCTTGGTCTCAATGGCGACTCCCGCGTGACCGCGCGTGTGACCGTATAGCGGGACAAGAAGAATCTCCGCGGGCAAGCCAACCAGCTCGCGAACCGCTTCGAATCCAAACCAATCACCGCCGGCCGCATCGTAGAGTTGCCACTTGGGGTCGTGCTCCCACTGCAGCCCCCCTCGATAGCGGTGTCCCTCGGCTCCCTTCGCAGTGTCGGCGGCGGTCTTCTCTTTTTGCATCAGATGGACCGTCGCCCATGGGAAGTCGCTGAGTCCACCGGCGTGATCGATGTCGAGGTGCGTGAGCACGATATGACGCACGTCCTCTGGGTGAAACCCGTGGCCTTCGACCTGGCGGATCGCGCTCTCGGTCGTGTCGAGCTCGGGTCGGACGAGCGTCGTGAATAGACCTCCCAAACGTTCGCTGGCGTTGGCGATGTCGGCGGTCCCGATGCCGGTATCGACCAGCACCAGACCTTGCGCCGTTTCGACGAGGAGGCAGTGACACACAAGTCGCGCCTTCGACAGGAGCGAACCCTCACCGTTGACCAGGCGCTGACTGATCGGGCACAGGGTCCCGCAGTTGAGGTGATGGACTCGCATGGGGGAGCCCGAGCATATCACGCTTGCTTGAAGGACTGGGCGCGTTGAGAGCCGATAACCAGCACGAAAACCCCGCACAGCGTGATTCCCGAGGCCAGCCAGAATGCGGACTCGTAGCTCACTCGCTCGGCTACGATCCCGAGTCCGAGGCTGAACGCGGCGAAGCCCGCATTGAAGGCGCCGCTCATGATCGAAAAGACCATCCCTTTGGCGCTTTCGTCGGCTCGTTCAAGGGCTAGCGCGCTCGATGCCGGGTAGAGGATCCCGTGGGTGAACCCAAGGCAGGCGCCCACGGTCCACAGGTGGTTTGGACCCAGAATCGCTAGCAACGCGGGCACGCCCGCGTAGAGGGTCATGGAAAAGACCGAGGCTCGGAAAGAGCCGAAGCGGTCGATTTGCGAGCCGAACCCAAGGCGCATCACGAGTGCAAGAACCGTGAAGCCGATGAAGAAGCCGCGGATCTCGGTCACTCCACGGGAAACTGCGAATGGCTGATGAAGTGTAAACAACGCCGCAAACGCCGCGGTGAAACCGATCACTCCGAGGTAGACACTGACGAGCCGCCATCGAAGCACCTGCGGTCTGCGTTCCTCGGACACCTCGGGCGCGCCATCGGGATCGTTCACGGCGCGGGACAAGAGCGCCGCCACTATGGCGGCGACGGTGCTGACGACGAAAACGGTGTCCCATCCAAACGTGTCGGCCAAGATCTCGCCGGTGGCGGGAGAGATCGCGCTCATCGAGAGGTTGGCCGCGCCGAAGATGCCGATTGCCTGTGCCATGCGATCGCGCGGCGCGAGGTCGGCGGTGAGGGTGCCCGCAGCGGTGAATGCCATCGCGAAGCCGAAGCCCTGGGTTACTTGAACCGCATAGAGCAGGGGCCCTTGCTTCTCGACGAAGAGAAAGCCAACCCCGGTGATCGCGATGAGCACGTTTCCGACGGTGATCCAGTTCCGACGGCCGTATCGATCGACGAGCTTGCCGATCAATGGGGTCGCCACCACGGCCGAGACCCCTGAAAGCGCGACGATGCCGCCGATCGCGCCGGCCTGGAGTGAGAGCTCGGTCGCGAGGAATTTCGGCAGGATCAGGTAGAACGACCAAGCGAATCCGAAGCAACTGGTGGTCGCCAGGAGTACCGCAAAGCGGGGGGTCATCAATCGGGAGGGGGAGGTACGCATCGTTCTACTTGTCAGCTGGCTTCGGTGAATTCATGTTTTCGGTCTTGCCCGCTTCAGCCCCATAAAGAAGGTCAGCCGATGCTCAACCTCGATGTCCAACGCCTCAAGGACCGCGCTCTCTCCGCCCGCATGATGACGCGTGCGGTCTACTACTCCATGGTCAAGCTCAGAGATAGCTCGGATCACACCGCGGTGAAACTGGTCGAGCAGTGGGCCGAGGAGATCCCCAACAGGCTCGCCGTCATCAGCCACGAGGGCAAGTACACCTATCGCCAGTTCAATCAACGAGCCAACCAGGTCGCGCGTGCGCTCCAGCAGTTGGGGGCGAAGGCTGATGAATCGGTTGCGCTCATCATGGACAGCCGTCCAGAGTACCTGTTTTCGGTCGTCGGCGCGGCCAAGCTCGGGATGGCGACCGGGCTGATCAATACCAATCTCGTCGGCGAGCAGCTGAAGCATGCGCTCAAGATCACGCAGTCGACGTGGGTGGTGGTCGGCTCGGAGCACATGAAAGCGCTGCAGGACATCATCGACGAGGTCGACATTCCGCGCGACCGCGTTCTGGTATGGACCGAGGACGACGCGCCACCCGCATTCGACGGTGTGCACCACATGAACGTGTTCGTTTCCGAGGCGAGTAGCGATCCACTCGAGCAGAGCGAGGGCTACGACATGAGCCGACCGTTCGTCTATATCTGTACCTCGGGCACCACGGGTCTCCCCAAGGCCGCGCTCGTACGCAACCAGCGCTTCATGCAAGCCTGCTATTACTTCGGTCAGGCAGTGCTGTACGTCAAGCCTTCCGACGTGATGTACACCTCGGGCCTGCCGCTCTATCACAACACGGCGATCAGCCAAGGGTGGGGCGTCGCGCTCACCGGTGGCGGAGCCATCGCGATTCGCCGGCGGTTTTCGGCTACGGCGTTCTGGGACGATTGCGATGAGTTTGGGTGCACCATGTTCACGTATGTGGGCGAGGTGTGCCGCTACCTGGTGAAGTCACGGCCGCATCCAAAAGAACGCGCGCACAGGCTACGCTGCGTGCTCGGCGCAGGGCTTCGCCCCGACATCTGGGACGAGTTCAAGACCCGCTTCGGCATCGACACCGTCTACGAATATTACGGTGCCACGGAGGGCAACGTCGGGCTGATCAATCTGTCCGGTAAGCCCGGCATGGTCGGGCGAATCTCTCCTGGCCGAGGGCATGTGCTCGCCAAGGTCGACCCTGAAACCGAAGAGATGGTGAAGCAGGAAGGGCAGCTCGTCGCTGCGCAACCAGGGGAGTCGGGCATTTTGCTCGCCAAGATCGGGCCCATGGCCGAGTTCGAGGGCTATCTCGACAAAGCGAAGAACGCTGCGAAGGTCATCGACAATCCCTTCGGCAAAGAAGACCGCTACTTCGACACGGGCGATATGCTCACGCTGCACGAGGACAACTGGGTGTCTTTTGCCGATCGGCTAGGCGATACCTTTCGTTGGAAGGGCGAGAACGTTTCCACCAACGACGTGCAGGAGACCGTCAGCACATGTGATGGGATCAAGGAGGCCAACGCGTACGGCGTGAAGGTTCCCGGCTGCGATGGTCGCGCGGGCATGGTTGCGATTACGGTCGAGCCCGACTTCGACATCCAACGGTTGGCTAGCCACGTTCGGGGACAACTTCCCGCATACGCGCGACCGCTCTTCGTTCGCATCGAAGACAACCTCCAAATGACTGGAAGTTACAAGTATGTAAAAACCGGCCTCAAGGCTGATGGCTTCGACCCGGAGAAGATCGCGTCGCCGCTCTACTTCCTCAGCGGCGAAGGCACTTACATTCCCCTAAAATCGGGCGTCTACGAACAGATCTGCGACGGTACGATCCGCCTTTAGTAACTTTTTTCACCGGTAGTTTGCAATTGGCTGCGGCGCGCACTGTTGGTACCGTCCTACATACACCTTCAAGTGCTCGTTGAGGTCAAGGCATGCATGTAGCGGACGTCATGACAGTTCGTCCTGTCACCGTAGATCGGAATGATCGGGTGGACCATGCCTTGCGTGTTTCGGCGGCGCTCGGCGTGCAGCATCTGGTCGTGACCCACGAAGGCTTGCCGGTTGGTCTCGCGTGTGCCCGCTGCGACTTGGCAGATGCCGATCCGGCCGCGCCGGTGTCGGCTCACATGCGCGCGCCAGTGTCGATCGGCGCCTACGAAAACGCCCGTCAGGCAAGCCGTCTCATGTGCCGCCGCGGGCTTGGTGCGCTCATCGTGCGCGGAGGCGAGTTTGGCTGGGGCATCACGACTCGGGGCGATCTTCTGAGGGCGGGCTTCATCTGCCCTGAGGACGAGGGCCTGTTCTTCTGCGCGTCCTGCGGATCGCACACCCACGTTCGCCCGGTGCCCAACAACGACTGGGTCGCATTTTGCACCGACTGCTGGGACCGCGCCGCCCCTCCCCTTATCGGCGAGGACCTCGGCGTCTCCGACTGACCCTCCTCCGGCGAGGCTGCGGAGGGCAGGCGGTTCGCGGTTGTGTGGGATGTGAGCTAACTTGAAGCCGTGCGCGAGGTGGTCGATACGCGATGGCTCTTCGTCCGGACCTGCCAGGACATCCTTCGGAGAACCAAGGCCGACGAGCTATACGCAAAGCTTCGGATGGCCGGTTTGCTTCACCATCTGCTGATCGGCCCGCGGGCGCTTGCTTCACTGGTGAACGAGGACGAAGGCGCGAGGCTCGAGTTCTGGTATCGCGAGCCGCGGCTCGAGGATGCGCAAGACTGGCGAAACCCCCGCGGCTTCGATGCGTCGACGCGGCACGGAAACGTAGGTGAGGTGAAACGCGCGGGACTCGACGTCTTCCTCGGCGCGCGCGTGGCCTACCTTGGCGATTGGTTTTCGGTCGATCAACTGATCAAGGCGGCCGCCCACGTCTACGGCGGCTATGCCGGTGTCGTTCCCGAAGGGCTCAGCAACGAGGCCTTTGCCGTCTTCGACCGCGCCGTCAAAGAGCAGGGGGCAGCGGGCGTCGTGCCAAGCGCGCTCGACGAGATCGCCGGTGTAGCGCTGAGAGGCCTGGTTCCGCTCGCCAAGTCCGCCGAATCTCCGGCGCAACGAGCAAAGCCTGAGCCGATGGCGCCCGCGGGGTCGGGGTGTCCCTTCGGCGGTAAGCTCAATCCAGACTTGTTCGACGGTTAGGCGCGCGACCTACAGGTGATAGGTGAAGGCGACCGAGAGCCAATAGGTGAGCACCTTATAGTCACCTGCGCAGCCGGTTCGCGTCACTTGTTGGGATGAGCACAGCCCGAAGGTCTCGCCACCGAAGGTCACCTCTCGAGGCTGGTCGGGACCGGTTCGAGATACGGATTCGTTTATCGTCGTGCCGCCCCAAGCGAACGCACCCGCCAGGTCGAGCTTGTATTTCACCCAGTCGAAGCCGAGGCCGTACGAGACGAACCAGTTCAAACCGGGTGGGGGCGTGAAGTACTGGGCGAACCGCTCGGTCGTCGCCGAGATCGCCGCATTGGCACCGCCGCGAATGGACACCAAGTCGTTGAACGCGTACTCGATGCCGATCTTCGTGCTCCACACGTTGCGCCAGTCGAACGGTACGACGAGGTTCTGCGCACCGAGGTTATCGAAGACCACTTTGACATTCTGGTCCTCGTTGCCGGTCCGCGGTGCGTCGTGAAACTGCAGTCGTTCCTCGAGGACGATCATGAGTCGGTTGTCGAGAAGCTTCACCGCCGCGCCGAACTGGACCATGTGCGGAACGGACCAACTCGCCTTTGCCTTGCCGCGATCGGTCACCATGTCGGTGGCCGAGTCCTTGAGCACCGTCGAGCCGGTCATCTTGATCTTCGTGTAGGGCCGATACGCGATTCCCAGGCTGAGCTCCTTGATCGGCTTGTATGAGACGCCAAATCGACCGCTGGGGAAGCCCACCCCGGTCAAATCGTTCCGGATATTGCGGTAGAGCGGGGTTCCAAGGGCGGCACCGATGTTCTGGAACAGCGTCGCCGTCTGCTTTGCGAAGGGAATGCGTAGGTTGAAGCCGATGTTGACCTTGTCGCTCACTCGAATGGAGGGACCCATCGCGATCTCACCGACGACGAATACGACTCTCAGATCTTCAGCGTTGGGATATCGCGTGGGGTCGTTGGTGTCGCCCTCTGGGCCGTTGCCCGCGCCGGCCGTCGTGAACAGCGTTGCAAAATCGAAGGGACCATCGATGTTGTTGACGTTCGCGAAGTCCGAGCCGTAGGCGACTTCCAGGTAAGCGCCGCCGCCAAACACCACGCGCGGAGCAACACGACCCGCGATGAAGAACGAACCGATCGGTCCGAAGCCAAGACCGGACTTGGTCACCGTGTTGGGTCCTTCGACGGGGGCCTGCTGGTTGACGAAGAACGGGTTGAACATGATCGTCACGGAGAATTTATTGATGCCCTCGAGCAAAGCCGGGTTGATCGCCAACGCCGCGGGCCGCTCGAGATAGCTGACGCCAGTCAGACCGAGCGCGACGCTCTTAGTGTCGTAGGCGGTCGGTTCGGGGTTGGCGGAGGCGGTGACGGGCAGAATAAGCGTAAGGAGTAAGACCCCACATAAGGACTTCCAATTCATTCTTTGCACTCTCCGATCCCCCCGAGGGATGCCGTGGGAGGGCGCGCAAGCGTTCCCCAGTTTCGCCGCGAAGCCCCACACAGCTTATTGCGAGAAAGTATAGGCAATCGCGACGAGTGGATGCAAAAAAACCCGTAAAAGGGTTAAAGCTGACACAGAGCGTCAAGCGCGTCTTGGTCTTCGTCGGGTTCGCAACCGCTCTGCTCCGGGAAGGAGCACAGGCTGTCAGGACAGTGATTGGTCCCGGTGCCGCCACGAAGGAACTCGTCTAGCTGCTGACGCGAGGCCTCGAGCCGCCGGACGTTTTCGTGCGGATCGCTGCACAGGGACATCGGCACCCCGCACTCGGGCTCGCCGGGGAGGCCGAAATCGTTTTCAAAGTAGAAGCTCCCGCTGGGAGTCGACGGGACCTTGTCGAGCCCCCAGATGTCTCGGAGGCCCGAGTCGAGGTGCGGGGCACCGAGGGTTCTCGCCATGATGTGCCCGCCAAGCGTGGTCACCTGGTGATCGCCGATCGCGACGCGCATCAGCACCTCTTTCGCCGGCGTATTGGGAAAGACATTGCTGGTGATGTGGTGCGAGTAGCCGGTCGGCTCAGCGCGGTCCCAGAGCATCTGCGTGAGAGCGATGAAGAGCTGCTGCTCGCGTTGATCCGGATAGCTCGCTTCGACGACCTGTAAGAAGGGGTCAAAGTCGACGCTCCGGAGCAGCAGCAAGCTGTACGGCTGTCCCATCACGCCGAGCGCGCCTCGCTCGACATCGGTGCTGAGCGCGAGATACACCGAGCCCATGATCCCGCCCTGGCTGATGCCGTGGTAATAAGCCTTGCTCGGGTCGATGTAGTCGGCGAAGTCCGAATCGGTGGCGAACCGGCCCTTCATCATTCGCATCAACAAGAGGTAGTTCAAGAAGCCCTGGTGAAGTCGGTCGAACATCGTGCGCAGATCGGCGAGGTTTCCCCCAGCCAGTCCACCGATCACTTCGACAAGGTCGTCCTGGGACATGCCCTGAAGGTCCATTCCAAAGAAGATGTAGTTGTACTCGTCGATGAAGCTGCGGAAGTGGCTCGACTCGATCTGGCTTCCCCTGCCAAAGAGGCCGTGCCCGTATTGCAGCAGGGCCGCGGGCGTGGTGAGGGCGCTGTTCGGGATCAGCACCTCGAATGGGACATCGGCCCAGGGCCGGTCGGGATTGATCATCGGAAGCCCACCGTCGTCGAAGACGAGGACGGCTCCAGGCGCATTGGCTGTCATGTAGAGTGGCACCCGCATGGTGCCGAAAATGCGGAACGCGATGTGATCGGTGTTCCAGTCGTCTTCGACGGTCAGGCCCTTTTCGTCGAACTCGGGGCCCTCTGAGCCGACGAGATCCAGGGCTTCGTCGCGCATGTGGAGCAGCCACGCCGTGTTGTTTGCATCGCTCGCGGTGGTGAAATCCCAAGCGAGCTGGAGGTTGTTCTTGTCGACGCCGGCATCGCTCAACCGCTGGAAGATGTCCTTGTAGAGCCCCTCGCGGGCATCGACGGATGGGTCGTTGCTCTCGTCGCCATCGCGCAGCGCTGCAAACGCGGGAGAGGGTTCGATCAGCGCGTCGGCCTCATCGCGCAGACCCCGCAGGGCGACGATGTACCGGGTCGCGTCTTGCAACCGCACCACCGGGCGAATGTGGATCGCACGCTGCGCAGGGTCGTCGCCGCGCACATCGATCTCCGCGAAGTGCGGGATCCGATCGCCCGTCTCAGCGTCGATCACGATGGTGGGCGAGTCCTCCTCGAGTGAGGGCGCAACGTCCAGCGGTACGGGGAACTCGGCGCCCGTCGCACCGGGCAGGTACGTCAGGATCGGCGTACCAGCCGAGAAACCGTCGCTTTGATCCCAGGGCTCCGGGTCGTTCTTTCGCAGAAGGTTCGTTCCGAACGAAACCCGGCGTCCCGTCGAAGTGTCTGAGTCTTCGACGGTATAGACGTTGGACGGAAAAGGAAAACCGCAGAACTCCGGGACGAGCGGGTCACAGTCGAGGTTTGGGTACTCGATCGGCCCGACGTCGCCTCCGTCGTTGTCGCCGCCGTCGCTACCATCGCCGCTGCCACCACAGCCGACCGTGAATACGAGCAAAAGCCAGCATACCTTCTTCATGTTAAGCCTCCATCGAAACCAGGGTTGCCTGCCCTGACACCCATCCGACAACGCGTGATGGATCCGTGATAGGGTGAGCGCAAGCCCACACCTTCACGAGAGCAGCAATCCATGTGTGACACCGTCGTCGTGGTTCCCGAGAGCGGACCCGTTTGGTTCGGCAAGAATAGCGACCGCGAGCCGAGCGAGGCGCAGTTCCTCGAGGCCCATGATGAGCTCACCGCCGCGGAAGGTCGTCCCGAAGAACTGCCTCGGCCCGAGCGGCCCGCGCGTATTCTTCTCAGTCGTCCCTGTTGGATGTGGGGTGGCGAGATGGGCGTCAACGAGCACGGGGTCGCGATCGGCAACGAAGCTGTGTTCACCAAGATCCCGGTTCCTAAAGCGGGCCACACGGGGATGGACCTTCTGCGCGCCGCGCTCGAATCGAGCAAGAGCGCTGATGACGCCCTCGATGTGCTGATCGAGTTGGTGGAGCGCCTGGTTCAGGGCGGGCGAATGGGGCACCGGCAGCGTGGGTTTCGCTATCACAGCTCGTTTCTGATCGCCGATCCGTCCAAGGCTTGGATCCTCGAGACGGCAGGTCACTTCTGGGCGGCAAAGCGGGTCCACGGTGTCGCGACGATCTCCAACGTGCTGAGCATCACCGAGGACTTCGATCGCGTGCATCGCAATGCGTATCGCTACGCGAAGGAGCAAGGCTGGCTTCGCGGCACCGAATTCGACTTCGCTGATGCGTTCTCGAACCGCGCAATGAGCGCCCTGAGCGGAGGCTATCTGCGCCAGGCTTGCACTCGGCAGTCGCTCGATGGGTTGAACGAAGTCGGTGTAGGCGACTTCATCACCGCGCTAACCGACCATGGCGGAGCCGCCCCGACGGCGGGTTGGCGGAGCGAGGCGCCCTGCGCTCACGCATCATGGCTCCCCACACGGCGGGCTGCGCAGACTACGGCATCGATCATCGCGCGCCTCGCGCCGAGTATGCCCCAGGTGTGGGCGACGGGCACTTCGTCGCCATGTTTGAGCGCATTCAAGCCGGCACAGTTCGACACGCAGCGGTTCGCGCCTCGGCCCATCGCCGATTCGAGCTTTTCAGACGATGAGCTCTGGTGGCTCCACGAGCGTCTGCATCGCGCGTGTTTGGTGGACTACGAAAAGCGACGCGCAGCATTCGCAAGCGAGCTCGGGCGGTTCCAGCAGGAGTGCCTTGGGCGGGCGTTCTCCAATCCCTGGGCCAAGCACGCTGAGCTCGTCACTCGATGGACGGCGATCGCACAGGAGCAGGGCTACGGCTTGTGGAGGCCAGCCGCATGGTACTGGGGCAATCGTTCGCGCCGCGATCAGATCCCGCTCGGGCAGCTGACGCCGGTTCCACCGAGTCCGCAGTAGCCGCCCGGGTTCTTCGCGAGGTACTGCTGGTGGTAGTCCTCCGCGTAGTAGAACTCCGGCGCGGGGATGATCTCGGTGGTGACGGGCGCGTAACCCGCTTCGGTTAGGCGACGCCCATACTCGGCGGCGCTTTGCTCTGCCGCGGCACGCTGTGCTTCGTCCGCGTAGTAGATGCCGGAACGATACTGCGTGCCGACATCATTGCCCTGTCTCATCCCTTGCGTAGGATCGTGGCTCTCCCAGAAGATCTTGAGCATCTTTTCGTAGCTGGTCTTTCTTGGGTCGAAGACGACCAGCACTACTTCGTTGTGGCCTGTCTGGCCGGAGCACACTTCTCGGTAGGTCGGGTTGGGCGTATGGCCCCCTGCGTAGCCGACGGCGGTGGTGTACACGCCCTCGGTCTCCCAGAACTTCCGCTCGGCGCCCCAAAAACACCCCATCCCGAACACCGCGGTCTGTAACCCCGCCGGGAACGGCGCCTTGAGCGGCGCGTCTTTGACGAAGTGGCGTTCCGGTACCGGCATGGTGCTCTCCCGGCCGGGGAGGGCCTGGTCTCGTGTGGGAATTCGCAGATTTTTCGCGCCGCCAAACAGCATCGAGAGCAATCCTAAGGCCCGGATGCGTTCACGGGAAGGGGCAAGCGTGGTACGCATGACGAACCCCCAATGAAAGCTACGAAGATCACGCTGGAAGAACGGGAGATCCCCACCCATTGGTACAACGTCGCCGCGGACATGCCGAACAAACCCCTGCCGCCGCTCAACCCGGCGACTCAGGAGCCGATCGGCCCCGAAGCGCTGGCGCCGCTTTTTCCCATGGGGCTGATCGAACAAGAGGTCAGCACCGAGCGCTGGATCGAGATCCCAGAGCGCGTTCGTGAGATCTACACGATGTGGCGCCCGACGCCGCTGTACCGCGCCCGAAGCCTGGAGCGCGCGCTCGATACGCCTGCGCACATCTATTACAAATACGAAGGCGGCAGCCCGGCAGGTTCGCACAAACCGAACACCGCGGTCGCACAGGCCTACTACAACAAGCAAGAGGGCGTGAAGCGCATCGCGACCGAAACGGGTGCGGGGCAATGGGGCAGCGCGTTGGCGCTCGCCTGTCAGTTCTTCGACCTCGCGTGCGAGGTCTACATGGTGCGGATCAGTTACGATCAGAAGCCCTACCGCAAGCTGATGATGAACACCTGGGGCGCCGAGGTCATCGCGTCGCCAAGCAAGCTGACGGAGGCGGGCCGTAAGATCCTCGCCGAGGATCCTGACTCGCCCGGCAGTCTCGGCATCGCGATCTCAGAAGCAGTCGAACGTGCCGCCGGCGATCCCGACACGAAGTACTCACTCGGTAGCGTGCTCAACCACGTCTTGATGCACCAGACGATCATCGGACAGGAAGCGCTCGTGCAGATGGAAAAGGCGGGCGAGCTGCCGGACGTCGTGATCGCGCCGTTCGGCGGCGGCTCGAACTTCGCCGGGATCGCCTTTCCGTTCGTCCGACTGAATCTCACCGAGGGAAAGCACATCCGTTGCCTCGCGTCGGAGCCCACCTCGTGCCCCAAGCTGACACGGGGCGTTTTCCAGTATGATTTCGGAGACACAGTCGGCATGACCCCGCTTCTGCCGATGTACACCCTTGGCCACAACTTCGTTCCGGCGAAGATTCACGCAGGCGGGCTCCGTTATCACGGCGCGGGGGTGATGGTCAGTCAGCTCCTTCGCGACGAATTGATCTTCGCGGAGGCTGTCGATCAGATCGAGAGCTTCGAGGCTGGCGTGACCTTCGCACGTACCGAAGGCATCATCCCGGCACCGGAGGCGAATCACGCAATCGCGTCCGCGATTCGTCAAGCGAACAGCGCGAAGGAGGCGGGGCAGGAACGCGTCATCCTTTTCAACATGTGTGGTCATGGTCACTTCGACATGTCCGCCTATGAAGCTTACTTCGCGGGCAAGCTCGAACGACACGAGCTCAGTCAAGCCCAGATCGACGATGCGATCGCGCATATCGATACGCCGCCGATACCCGCCTAAACACGGAGAAGCCGCATGCACATCACCGCCGTTGAGCTTTACCACGTATCGATTCCCCTGCCGGAGACGTTTTGGCCGACTTGGATTCCTGGCTATCCGCAGACGCACAACCGCTTCACGCTGGTGAAGCTCGTGACGAACGAAGGGATCGAGGGCTACTCGGCGGGTACCGCGATGGGCACCGAGCGCGAGGGTCTGGGCGAGCTTTTGGGTGCGTACATCCTCGGCGCAGACCCTACCGATATCGATCGCATGCAGAGCTTGCTCAAGCAGGCGGGGTTCTTGGGTTGGAGGAACTTCTGGATCGAGCCTGCGTGCTGGGACATCGTTGGCAAGGTTCAGGGTAAGCCCGTGTACGAGCTGCTTGGCGGCCAGGCAAGACCCATCGAAACGTACTGCTCGACCGGCGAGATGCATCCGCCCGAGCAGCGCGTCGACGAAATCCTCGCGATGAGGGAGCGGGGGTTCAAGACCTTCAAGCTCCGCGTCAAGAACGTCGATCTACGAGACGATATCCGACACATCGAAGGCGTGCGGAAGGGCGTAGGGGACGACGTCGTGCTTGGGGTCGACGCGAACCAGGGCTGGCTGGTTTCGATCGTCGACCGAGTGCCCGCCTGGGACCTGGCGCGGGCCAAGGCGTTTGCCGATGCGTGCCACGCAAATGGAATCGAGTGGCTCGAAGAGCCTTTGGACAACCGCGACTATGACGGGAATGCCGCCCTCAAGCAGTACTCCAAGGTCAAGATTGCGGGCGCCGAGCTCAACTACGGCTGGGACGAGATCAAGATCATGTTCGAGAAAGACTGCTTCGATGTCTATCAACCCGATGCGATGTTTGCGGGAGGCATTGCGCAGGTCAGGAAGGTCATCGATGCCTGTCACGAAAGGCAGCGTCTGTTCTCGCCGCATACCTGGACCAACGGCATAGGCTTTTACGTGAACTGGAACATGGTGCTCGCCGACCGAGGCAATACGCATCCGCTCGAGTATCCTCTCGAGCCGCCGGGATGGGTCCCTGAGTTCCGCGACGGAATCATCGATCCGATCCTCACCGACCAAGACGGCGTGCTCCAACCGTTCAAGGGGCCCGGCCTGGGATTCGAGATCAACAAGAAACGGCTTCGCAAGTACGGTTCGCGCTTCTTCAAGCTCACTGAGACGGGCCTCAAGCTCAAGGTCTTGCGTGACAAAGGACTCCGCACGGCCTTGGATCTGAAGAAGCGCAAAGAGCAGCAGGCGGGGCTGCCCGACGCCGGTCAGCCCGCTACTTCTCGAGTTGTTCCTTAGGCATCAGCCGTGCCGACAAGGTGAGCGTGTCGCCGAGGCCCAGCCCGACGAACCGAGACCACGTCGCGAAACCTGCCCTCGTCACGCGAACCTCGTATCTGCCCTTACGGAGCGCGGTCAGTGAGAGCGGCGTTTGTCCCATGTGCTTTCTGTCGAGGTAGACATCTGCTTTGGACGGTGCGGACTGGATCAGAATGCGCGCTCCTTGTTTGAGCAGCAGAGGATTGTCGCTCACTGCGACGACGCTTTCGCCCACGATCGTACGAGAACGCTGCCACTCTTGGACACCAAAATAGGCTCCCGCCGTGAGGCCGAGCGAGACGAGCGCGGTTACGAACACCTTCGGAATTGCTCGAGAGCGGTTTGGGGGTGCGACACGACTCACGGGGGCCGCGGCGGCCACGGGCGCGGCTGGATGCGCGGTGGGCGGCCGTGGGCGTTCACTGAGCAGCGAGGCGACGTTTCCGTACTCCTCGTCATCTGCCAGTTCGAACTCCTGAAGTCCGCTTGGGGCTTCGTCCTCGGTCACGATCAGATCGTCGAGTGACTCGAGGTGTAGCGTGCCGTCGGCTGAGGGTTTGGCGGGGGTCCAGCTCTGGATTTCGGGGCCCTCCCTGAATTCGGTCGGAAACAGGCCTCTCATATAGAGTCGGACCTCCCGTTCACTCGCGAGGCCGCCCAGAGACTCCGCGTGCTGCTCGAGCGCGGTTGCGAAGAGGCCCGCAGTCGCGAACCGCGCTCCTGCGCGCTTTGACGCTGCAACACCCACGATGTGCATCAAGCCCCCCGATGTGTCCGGTATGTGAGTCGGGAGGCTGGGCATCGGGTCGCTCATGACGGCGGCGATCGTCGATGCGGCGTTCTCGCGTTTGTAGGCGGAGCGTAACGACAGCACCTCGTAGAGACACAGTCCGAGAGAGAAGACATCGGCTCGGTGATCGATGGCTTGGCCCATGGCCTGCTCCGGGGCCATGTAGGCGAACTTGCCTTTGACGGCGCCGGCCTGGGTATGGTGCATTTGCTCCTCGGCCTTCGCGATTCCGAAGTCGAGCAGCTTCACCTCGCCACGAAAGCTCACCATGATGTTGTGGGGAGATACATCTCGATGGATCAACTTGAGCGGCTCACCGTCTTGGCCAGTTGCTTTGTGTGCGTACTCCAGGCCCCGGGCGACATCGGCGATGATGCGAAGGCCTACCCGAAGTGGAATGCCGCCTTGCTCGGACGCGCGTTTGACGATGTCCCCGAGCGTGGCGCCGTTCACCCATTCCATCGCCATGAAATGAGCACCTGACGACTCCCCGCAGTCATAGACCGGGCAGATGTTTGCATGACGGAGCCGCATCCCGATCCGCGCCTCATCGAGAAACATGTCGAGGAATCGTCTGTCTTGCTTGAAGTGGTCGAGGATCCGCTTGACGACTACGTACTGGTTCACCGCGTTTGGGCGGCGTGCAAGCAGGATCTCGGCCATCCCGCCCATCGCAAGGCGACCAATGATGTCGTAGCCGGCAAAGTGGCCCGTGGCGGGCATCTCGGGGGGCGGCACCGAGAGGTCGAGCCGCCCTCGGTCGCCCGCGTGTTCACGCTTGTCCGTTGCCTGCTGATCCCGCGAAACGTAGGGCGACGTCGGCCCATCCGATGGCGCAGATCCCCCTCTTTTCCCGCCCGAGCTCATGCCTTTACAGCATACAGGTTGCCGAGGCGCGGATCGACGCATGCGCCAACCCATGAGATAACCTCAGCTAATGAAGGAGATCGGCGAGATCGCGTCGCGCCTGCGCGACGCGCACAGTGTGCTTTTCGTTACGGGCGCTGGGGTTTCGGCGGATTCGGGCCTGCCCACGTATCGCGGGATCGGAGGGCTTTACGAGGAGTCTCACACCGACGACGGCATTCCGATCGAGGTCGCATTGTCGGGCCAGATGTTCCAACGAGAACCCGCGCTCACCTGGAAGTACATCTACCAAATCGAGTGCTCGTGTCGGGAGGCGCGGCCCAACAGAGCTCACGAAGTGATCGCCGCGCTAGAGCGGCGTTTCAACCGCGCCTGGGTGCTGACGCAAAACGTCGACGGACTACATCGCGCCGCCGGGAGCGAGAACATCATCGAGATCCACGGGGATGTGCATCGGTTGATCTGCACGCGATGTGGTCACCGCTATGCGGTCGAGAACTATGCGAGCATCGAGGTCCCGCCTGCGTGTCCCGAGTGTCAAGGCCTGGTGCGACCCGAGGTCGTTCTCTTCGGTGAGATGCTGCCGTCGGCCGAGATTCAGGTGCTCAGTCGAGAGCTCATGCGAGGGTTCGATGCGGTGTTCTCGATTGGGACGACGAGCGTGTTCCCGTACATCGCGGAGCCCATCGTCGACGCGCGCCGGCGCGGTGCGCTCACGGTCGAGATCAACCCCGGGAACACCGAGGTGTCTCACATCGTCGACTACCGGCTGAAAGCAGGCGCCGCAGAAGTCATGCACTTACTCGAAGAGGCGCTCTCCGCTGTCGGCTGATCGCTGCTTCGATCGGAGGCTCGCGAAGAGCGTGCGAACGGCTCGGGACGCCCTTGCTCGCTCGCGGGACCCGTCGGCTGTCCGGAACATGCTGCACGCGGGCCTCCGCCCACTCGCTGCGCAGGACGTCCCCTGCGCCGTCGCACGCTCTTTCGTGCCCTAGCCACCTCAACTAAGCGAACATCATCGGGGCGGTGACGCTGGCGACGGCGCGCTCGTCGGTGAGCTCCTCGAGAACCGCAAGCGCGAACGCAAACGCGGTGCCGGGCCCGCGACTCGTGATCAGCCGACGGTCCTTGACGACTGGCCCTTCGACGTATTTGCCCCAGTCTTCGAGGAAGGCACGCACGACCGGGTGACTGGTCATCGTGTAGCCTTGAAACAGTCCGTGCGTCTTGACCGCGCTTGGCGCGGCGCAAATCGCAGCCACGAGCTTCTCCGCTTCCACGTGTCGCCTCAAGACCTCGCCTACCGCGGCCGATGCACAGAGTCGTTGGGCACCTTCGCCGCCGCCTGGGAGCACGACCACATCAAACGTGCGGTTCACTACCTCGTGAAGGTCGATGTCCGGCGTCACGACGACGCCGCGGCTGCACTTCACAGGTTCGGGCCCGTCGAGTCCGCCAATGGTCACCTCGAGCCCTCCTCGGCGGAGCACATCGATGCTGATGACGGCTTCCATCTCCTCAGCGCCTTGGGCGAGGATGACCAGCGCTGTCTTCGCCCTCGTCATCGCCTACTCCGCAGCGATATCGCAGTCGCGTTCGGGGTCTGCGTCGCACAGCTCTTGGATCACTCGCCGGAGTGCCGGCTCGAGCTTGGTCATGCCGACCTGCTTGGCGAACGTGATCGCGTCCTCGGCTTCGACGCGGTCGACGACGAACTCCTTCAAGCCGAGTAGTGCGCCCGCCCGGTTACCTGTCCCGCAGTGAAGCACGAGTGGCGCTGCGTCGATGGCGGCGAGCTCGACCGCGAGAGCCTGCGCGTTCTCGACCGTGAGCCCCTCGGCACCCTTCACCGGGATCGACACGAACCGCATCTTGAGCTTTTCGACCGCCTCGCGTTCTCCATCGCTCCCCGGCTCGCCGTCGGCGCGGAGACTGATCACGGTGCGGTATCCCGCCTTTGCGATCGCCCCGAGCTGTGCGGGGGTGGGTTGCCCGCCGACGAGCAGGCCGTGGTCTGTGACCCTCGCGTTCGGGATGGGGACGGCCTGAGCCTCGATCATCGGCGGCTCCTCACCTCCGCTGGTGGTCTCAGGTGCTTCGGCGCTCGACCCCTTCGAGCACGCCCCTGCAGTCAATGCCAACGCTAGCCACAATAGATACTTGCCCACGTTCGTCCTCCGCTACCCGATGACTCGCCGCTTGATCGCTCTTCCGATGAATCGGAACTGCTCGCCGCGCGGAAAGCGTCCGAGATTCACCTTCACGACCCCCTTGGTGAAGACACTCTTGCGGCTGTAGTCGATGTTGATGTCCACGATGACGGGCGCGCCCGACTCCGAGATCTTGAGGGCTTCGTCGATGACTCGACCGACATCGTTGTCGTTCTCCATGCGAAGGTAGGCCGCTCCCGTAGCCGTGGCAACACCCTCGAAGCGGACGTCGCCGATGACCGTGCACGTCTTGTACTTGAGGGGCAGCTCTTGGAACTGCGAGATCTGCGCGAGCTCACCGTCGTGGAACACGAAAAAGACCGCCCCGAGCTGATTCATCGCCGCGGTGAGAATCTCCATGGCGGTCATCATGAAGGCGCCGTCTCCGACGATGGCGCAGACCTGTTTGTCCGGATGAGCCAGCTTGGTCGCGATGGTGGCCGGGACACAGTACCCCATGCAGTTGAAATCAGTTGGCGAGATGAGGTGTTTGGACTCGTAGACGGGGAACTGCTCCGCCGTGAGGAAGGTGTGGTTGCCGTCGTCGACGATCACGAACGCATCCCGCTCGAGCTTTGCACGGAGCTCCTTGAAGAAGATGCCCGGGCTGACTTTCTCGTCGTTGATCTTGTTCGTCCAGCTCTTGTGAAAGGCTGCCTTTTCGAATGCGATTTGCTTGGTGAGGGACGTGACGTCGGGCGCCTCGACGCCTGCTTCATTAAGTGCTTCGACAAGTGCGCTCATGAACAGGGCGCCGTCGGATTCGATCGCGACCGTGGCGGGATAGTTCTTGCTGAAGACCTCGGGGTCGATGTCGACGTGAATCAGCGTTTCCGGGATGGGCATGCCGTAGCTCCCGGTCGCGAGCTCCGCGAAGCGGACCCCGACCGCCAGCAAGCAATCGCAACCCTCGAAGGCCTTCCTTGCCGCGGCTACGGCGGATGGACCGAACCCCATGCCGGTGTGGAGCGCGTGGTCGTGGGGAAAGACGCTGATGCCCTGCATGGTGGTCGAGACCGGCGCGCCCAACAGCTCGGCCACCCGCTTGCTGTCCTCCGTTGCCTCGCGCGCGCCCCAGCCGAGGTAGAGGCCCGGGTTCTTCGCTTCCTTCAGGAGCTCGACCGCGCGCTCGACCAGCGCCGGGTCCGGGGAGGGCGGGGTGTACGTCGGCTCGAACTTCGGCACCTCGGAGACCTCGGCCGAGAATAGCTGCACGTCGCCCGAGATTTCGACGAACACGGGGCCGGGTAGGCCGGAGGTTGCGATCTCGTACGCTTTGTAGATGGTGGGGACCACGTCTTCGTGTTTTTCAACGAGAAAGGCCGCCTTGGTTATTCCATCGAGCACGCGCTGCTGGTCCAGCTGGTGCAGCTGATAGTGTCGGCCCGAATCGCGACGAATGCCGCCCGAGATCACCATCAGCGGTATTCCGTCGAGATAGGCCTCGCCGATTCCACTCATGGCATGGGTCATCCCGGCTGCTGGGACGATCAACAAGCAGCCGATGCCGTCGGTCACCCGACCGATGGCTTCGCCCATGAAGCTTCCCCCCTGCTCGTGCGTGACCAAGACGGGAGTGATCTGCTCGCTTTTCGCGGCCGCGTCGTAGAGCTCCGTGTTGTGGACGCCCGGGATCCCGAATGTGTAGCGCACACCGATCTCCTCGAGCGCGCGAATCGCCAACCAGGCACCGTTCTTCTTCACTAGATGACCCCTTTGCCGGTGGAGATCGCCCGAGCGGCGACCCTTCCGCTGTAGACGCAGCCCCCGAGAAACGTCCCCTCCAAGGCGCGCTTGCCGTGCATGCCCCCGCCGCCAAAGCCGCAGGCCTCGCCGACGGCGTAGAGCCCCGGTATTGGACTGCCCTGGGTGTCGAGCACCCGTGCGTTCAAGTCGACTTGGATTCCACCCAGGCTCTTCCGAGTGAGGATCTGGGTATGGATCGCGATGAGCGGCATCGCCTTGTCGTCCAGGATGCGGGCGTTGTTGCACGTGCGTAGCCTATCGCCCTTGTACTGGCGTGCGTGCGCGATCCGTCGAAGCTGGTCGTCGTTTTGCAGGGCCTTGCCGCGGGCGATGTTGGCGTCGTAGTCGGCGATCTCTCGAGCGAGAATTGCCGCGTTGACATCGGCGTGACCGGTGAGCGCGTTCATCTTGTCGGCGAGCTCTTCCACCGTGCTGCCGGTGACGAAATCGGGGCAGTTATCGATGAACTTCTGGACTTGCTCGCCGTTGCCCTTGACCAGCAGTCGCCAGATGAACTGAAGGAGCTGCCGGTCGCGCACCTGTGGGTTGAACTCTGCGCCGGACACGGCGAACTCCTTGCTCGCGATCTTGAAGTTCATGACCTGCCATGAGTACTTCTTCTTCTCTCGGCAGATCTGGTCGATCAAGAGCAGGGTGTCGTAGGACCCGACCAACGGCGGGTCGACGAAGCGCCGGCCTTCGTAGTTGACCCAGAGCGCCGACTTCCCCGGTACCAGACTCAACCCGTGGTTGGGATAGAGCGGCTTCCAATGGCGCACGCCGGCGGCGTAGTTCCACATCTTTTCGAGGTGAGTGACGTTGGCGCCCAGCCCACGCGCGATGTCCATGAGCTTTCCGTCGGCTTCCGGCATCGAGCCGTTGATCATCACCTCGGGCGGTTGCCCGTCGCCGAGGTCTTTGGGCCAGACCTTGCGAACCTTGTCGTGATCGCCCGCCATGCCGCCGGAAGCGATCACTACGGCCTGACCCCGTGCTTCAAAGCGCTCACCGTGGGTGGTGCCGTGGCAGCCGACGACCTGACCGGCCTCGCGGTGGAGGCCGTCGACGGTGTGATCGTAATGCACGGAGTATCGTCCGCTCTTTTCGTGCTCCTCGAGGTGCGGAATGAGCGGCTTCACGACGCCCTCGCCGGTCCCCCACGTGAGATGAAAGCGCGGCACTGAGTTGCCGGGAATGTAGTACCCGCGCTCGGTCCAGTTGACGCCCAGCGGGAAGAAGCTCGTCCCGCGCTCGACCATCCAGTTGCGCACCTCCTCGGTGCAGCGGTTGACGTACGCTTCGGCCCAGCGGTAGGGCCAAGTGTCGTTCGGATCGAGCTCGCCGTACCGGACCCAGTCGCGAAAAGCGAGGTCGGCCGAGTCGCGGATCTTGCTCTTTCGCTGTTCGGGCGAGTCGACGAAGAAGATCCCGCCGAATGACCACATCGCCAGCCCGCCGAGGCGATCTTTACTGGCCCGGTCGACAACGACCACGCTCTTGCCCGCGTCGAGAAGCTCGAGGGCGGTGACCATTCCAGCGATGCCGGCGCCGATCACGACGACGTCCGCCTCGTACTTGCGCGGCTCAGCCATAAGGGATGGCCATCATTTAGCATTCGGCCGGCTCGGGCAAGCCGTAACGTCAGGCCCCCTCGCCCGTAAGCCGAACAAACCGCAACTCTCCCAAGCGCACCCGCATCGGGCCTCCCCCCCGGTCGCGGGTGCGCTCTATTCGGCTCAGGTGTAGGCCTTCTCGGGCGCCGAAGCGGGCGCCCCCAGGGCCGAGTACCTGACGAACTAGCTTTGTGACGGCAGCGCGTCGCCGCCGACCCAACACGCGTGAAATCCGAGCGGCACCCGCTGTGGAAGCCCGACCCGCGCCACCGGGCCGGCCTGAAGATCGAGGGCGTCGATGATCCAGAGCTCGGACGAGGCTTCGTTCGTGTCGGTTACAAAGGACACGATGTAGCCGTCATCTTCGGATTTTGCGTTCTCGCGTGCCGCAAAAGGCGCCTCTGACCCG
>CAJIBX010000175.1_pt1 | contig 49085 bp, 47 predicted proteins | sample 9199471 | NCBI WGS metagenome assembly CAJIBX01 (sample SAMEA7708317, study PRJEB35096) | sediment metagenome | biome: marine neritic benthic zone biome [ENVO:01000025]; feature: sediment [ENVO:00002007]; material: shallow marine sediment [ENVO:03000034] sea grass bed [ENVO_01000059] ...
GCCGAAGGGTCACGGGCGCCCACGAGCACGGGCACGCCTCGCCTGAGAATCCCCGCCTTCTCCCTCGCAATCTGGGAAAGCGTGTCTCCAAGGATGCGTTCGTGCTCGAGGCTGATGTTGGTGATGATACTCAACGCCGGGTCGACCACATTCGTCGAATCGAGCCGTCCCCCAAGGCCGACCTCGAGCAACACGACGTCGCATTCGGCATCGCGGAACGCTTCGAGTGCAAGGACGGTCGTGTGCTCGAAAAAGGTCAGCGGAGGGAGTCGGCCATCGTGTCGTAGGCTCTCGAGTCGTCGTGCGGCTTCGGCTTCGCTGAGTGGTCTCCCATCGATGCGGACGCGTTCCACGTAGCGTTGCAAGTGTGGCGAGGAGAACTGGCCGGTGCGGTAGCCCGCGGTTCGCAGTACGCGCTCCATCATGGCCGCTACGCTTCCCTTGCCGTTGGAGCCGGCGATGTGCACAAAGGTGAGCTCCCGATGAGGAGAACCACGTTGCTTGACCGCGGTCTGAGTACGCCCGAGACCGAGACGGGCACCTCGGGATTCGAGCCCATACAGCCAACGAAGCGCTTTTTGATACCGCGAAGTCACCCGACCAAATGACTTAGCGCGTGGGAGATGGTGGTTCGCATGCGCGGTCGCTCCGCGATGATGTCGATCATCCCGTGCTCGAGCAGATGTTCGGAGCGTTGAAAGCCCTCTGGCAGTTTTTGGCCCAGGGTGTCCTCGATGACCCGCGGCCCAGCAAACCCGATGAGCGCGCCGGGCTCAGCGATGTTGATGTCGCCCAAGAGCGCGAAGCTCGCCGCCACGCCTCCCGTGGTAGGGTGGAGGAGCACGCTGATGAACGGCATGCCGGCTTTGCGCAACCGACCGAGCGCAGCGACCGATTTGGCCATCTGCATCAGAGACAGCGCACCCTCTTGCATGCGCGCTCCGCCCGAGGACGAGAGGAGCACCACTGGCTGCTCGAGCTCGGCCCCACGCTCCATCATACGGGTGACTTTCTCGCCGACGACGGAACCCATCGAGCCACCCATGAAGTCGTAGACGAAGCAGCCAAACTGGATCGGACGATCTTGGATACGACCATTGCCAGCGAGCAGCGCATCGTTGGTGCCGCTCGCTTCGGCAGCTTCACGGAGGCGCTGAGCGTAGGGTTTGGTGTCGGTGAACTCGAGCGGATCGACGGGGTGGAGGTCGGTATCGAGCTCCTCCCAGGAACCGGGGTCTAGGAGCAGGTCGATCCAGGCGTGGGAGCCGAGCCGATGGTGCAGGCCGCACGCGGGGCACACTTCGTAGTTGTGCGCGAATTCGTCGGCGCGCACCGTCTCGCCACAACCCTCGCACTTGCGGAACACACCTTCTCCGAGCGTGCGCTTCTCGGAGCCTTCAACTGAGGGCGGCGTCTTGTCGAATGAGCCCACGACGCACGACTAGCATGCGCAAACGATCACGGAAAGGTGCCTTCCAGTGTTGCCTCTGTCGCGACGGTGTGAAAAGAAACGCAACGGGTCAGCGTGCGTGCAGCCTCCGACGTCGTCGATGTGGGCTTCGCTGAGGCCCGCTTTCGTCAGTTGGCCTGTGATCAAGGCCGTCAGATCGCCGTGTGGCTTTGGGCGTGTGCGATCGACCACGACGCCACCTTGCGCCGCATGCTCGAGCTGGCTTGCGACGTCTTCGCCGACCTCGAATGCGCCGACGCGTATGTGGGGACCGATCGCGGCAACGATCTCCTGTGTGGGGACCGCCATGGCGCGAACCGTTGCAGAAAGCACGCCGGCGACGGCTCCGCGCCAACCCGCATGCGCGGCCGCGACGGTGCCCGAAGGCGGGTGCCCAAGCAGCACCGGAACACAGTCTGCGGTGCGTACGGCGAGCGCACTCCCTGAGACGCGCGTGAGTAGCGCGTCGGCTTGCTGCTTCCACACTTCGTCCGGTCGATCGGTCGCCGCCACTCGCCGGGTTTCACGGCCATGCACCTGGTGGAGCTCGAACATGCGCCCAGGGTCGAGCCCAACTTCAGCTGCGAATCGCTCTCGGTTCTCTTTGACCGCGTCTGTTTCATCGCCCACCGTTCGTCCGAGATTGAGCGTATCGAACGGCGCCTCACTCACGCCGCCCGCTCGCGTGGAGAACGCGTGAACGAAGCCGTGATGTGTCAGCAGCTCGGACCGGATCGGGTTCACGAGACCGATCGTTGCACCAAGCCGGTAGACTGGCTAGGAACTGCCGATGAGCGCGTTCCTCCAAGCCTGTCGACGCGAGCCGACCGAATACACGCCCATCTGGTTGATGCGTCAGGCCGGTCGTTACCAACCGGAGTATCGCGCCATTCGCGAGAAGGTGAGCTTCATCGAGCTCTGCAAGTCGCCCGAGCTCGCGTGTGAGGTCACCGTGCGTGCGGTCGACCAGCTCGGCGTCGATGCAGGCATCATCTTTGCGGACATTCTTCTCGTGCTCGAGCCGCTCGGCATCGGGTTCGAGTTCGGTGACGGCGGACCGAAGATCCTCGAGCCGATCCGCTCTGCCGCTCAAGTGGACGCCGTCGCCGAGCAGATCGATGCCGCGGCCAGCCTGGGCTACGTCATGGATGCGATTCGCTTGACCCGTAAAGAGCTCGAGGTTCCACTCATCGGGTTCGCAGGCGCTCCCTTTACGCTTGCCTGCTACGCCATCGAAGGTGGTGGCTCCAAAAACTACCTCGCTGCCAAGGCCTTGATGTACTCGGACGAGGGACTGTGGAACGCGTTCATGGGCAAGCTCTCGCGCGCCATTGCAAGCTACCTCAACGCGCAGATCGACGCCGGCGCACAGGCGGTGCAGATCTTCGATAGCTGGGTCGGCGTGCTTTCGGTCGACGATTACCGACGCTACGTCTTGCCGCACGTCAAGGGCCTCATCGACTCGGTCGATCGAAGCGTGCCGCTCATCCACTTCGGGACCGGCAATCCGGCCCTGTACCCGGCGATGAAGGAGGCTGGTGGCGACGTGATCGGCGTCGATTGGAGAACTGCCCTCGGCACCGTCTGGCGTGAGCTCGGCGATGACGTGGGCATCATGGGCAACCTCGAACCGGCAGCGCTCTTGGCTCCGGTCGACGTGATGAGGGCGCAAGCCACCGAGGTGTTGAACCAAGCGATGGGTCGCCCTGGGCACATTTTCAATCTCGGCCACGGCATCATGCCCCAGGCGTCGGTCGCGCAGGCCAAGGCCCTGGTCGACCACGTCCACGAGGCTTCGCGGTGAGGCCAGGCACTATCAGTAGTGGAACGTCAGTGCGAACATGCCCTTGGTCGCGAGTCCGCCCGTCCCGCTCTTGAGGTCGCACTGCTTGGGGTCGAAGTCGCACGTGTCGGCGAAGAAGACCCGATCCCACTCGCCTGTGAACTTGAGCCCGATCGCGGTGACATCGACCCCCATTGCGATCGAGAGATAGCGAATTACCGGGATCCGGATGCCGGCCCCAATTGTCGCCGCCCCTCCGCGAATCTTGTCGATTCGGAACACATTCTCGAAGCCCGGAAACACGTCTCCGATAATCGCTTTGCCGATGCCCTGATCGTTGGCCCAGGCGTAGGAGAAGGTCATTCGAACGTAGGGATGGACGTGGGGCACGCGAATGAGGAATCCGAGGTCCAGACCCAACGTCTTGATGGATCCGAGGTCGTAGTCGGCGTTGTCGAAACGCGCGCCCAGTGTGAAAAAGCCGAAGCGCGCCCCGGCGGCGACGCCGTAGACCGGACCCTGACGCACAATCGACGGGATATCGAACTCGGCGACGATTCCGGGGGCAAGGTTCTTGAACTTGTTGATGTTGACCTTGGACGGGCCGGCCGTGGCTTCGATCCAGAAGCGACCGGTGACCTTGGAGTGGTAGATACGGGCCTCCGGGCCGATCGTGTCCCGCTGCGTCATCAAGCCCTGGGCGCTTGCAGATGTAGCGGCCGAGATGGCAAGCCCAAAGCTAAGAAGGAGTACCGCCTTCACGGCTTGCATTCTAGCAGCGAAGGCGAGGCCGTGCCCTCGTCGGGTGAAGGCGCGCCGTTCGTCTGATGGTGAAGGCTTAGAAAGGATGGAAGGTCAGGGCAAACGTACCGGCTAGCTGGCTGCCGGCAGCGCCTTCCTTGTTGCCGCCCGACCGCAGGTACATCCCAATGATCGAGTAGTCGAATGCAATTGCAAGCGAAATCCACTTGATGATCGGTATCCGAACTCCTGCGCCAAGCAGGACGCCACCGCCATCGCCCTGTAGGCCGGGTGCGTCGCGAATTCCGTTGTAGTTGAGCGCGATCTTGATCAGGGGATGAACATAAGGAATGGAGTTGATGAGGATCCCCATGTCGAGCCCGACGGTCAGCAGGTTGAACAGATCGTAGTTCGCCATCTTGAAGCGTCCGCCGATCGTGAAGCTTCCCAGCATCACGCCGACGGCGGCGCCGTACTCGGGGCCGTTCTGCTTTGGCAGTGAGAGACCCCCACCGACGTTAATCGACTTGATGCTTGTCGGCCTGTACGCCGATGGCGCTGCGGTCCCCTCGAGCCAGAGCAACCCCTTCACCTTTTTCCGATAAACGCCCTTGTCGTCCTTGTCCTTCTTCTCTTCTTCGGCTCCTGCGGTTTCCGTGGGCGGCTCGGTCTCGACCGCCGTGAGCGGCTCCGCCGTCGTGTCCTGTGCCGAAGCGGAACCCGCCATCAAGAGCCAAAGTCCCAAACCCGTCGCAAGCTTCGTCCTCATCGATTCCCCCCTCGATTGCGCCCAAAACGATAGCATGACGCCCCGCCGCGGGTCATGTAACGTCACCCGTTCAGTCATGGATTACGGACAGCTCCGTCACCGCCTGGGTTCGACCCGGGGCTTCGAGCGCCTGGTTTCAGGGAATCTCGTCACTCTGCTCCACGATGGGGAGCAGGCCTTTCCAGCGATGCTGGACGCGATTGCAGACGCGCGGTCCGAGATCCTTCTCGAGATGTATTGGTTCGGATCCGACCACACTGGAACCCGGTTCGCCGAGGCGCTCGCCGAGCGGGCGCGAGCCGGTGTTCGCGTTCGGATCGTCTACGACGCGGTGGGCAGTTGGGATACGGCGCGGGCCTTGTTCAGCGGGCTTCGCAAGGCGGGCTGCGAGGTCCTGGAGTACAACCCGATCGCGCCTTGGCGTCGCCACTTTCGTATCGGCGTCGTCAATCGGCGCAACCATCGCAAGTTGCTGATTATCGACCGATGTATCGGCTTCACTGGGGGCGTCAACTTCGGTGCCCCGTGGGCTTCACCTCAGGCCGGCGGGGAGGGCTGGCGAGATGACATGGTCCGCATCGAAGGACCTGCTGTCGAGCAGATGCGGGCGATCTTCAAGCACGGCTGGAGCCGACTAACCGAACCGACCCCGCCGACCCGAACTTCGATCGCTCCGCCCGCCGACGCGGAGTTCCCCGCGGACGCGAACAGCCGCGTGCGGGTCCTCGCCAACCACTACTTCGGAGAGCGCCGGGCGATTCGACATGCCTACCTAGAGCGAATTCGAGCGGCGCGACAATCGGTGTACATCACCAACAGCTACTTCGTGCCCGATATTCGCATTCGGCGTGCGCTCTCACAGGCTGCGGAGAACGGTGTGGATGTCCGCGTGATCCTGCCCGGAAGAAGCGACGTGCCGGCCGTCTACTATGCCGCGCGGAACCTGTACGGCTTGCTGCTCGAGGCCGGCATCCATCTCCATGAGTGGCAGGGGAAGATCCTGCATGCCAAAACCGCCGTGATCGACGGACAATGGTGCACGGTCGGCACGTACAATCTCGACTACCGCTCCTGGCGTTTCAACCTCGAGGTCACCGCGGCGATCGAGGATCCAGTCGTCGCCAGCGCCATGGAACAACGCTTCAGACACGACCTTCAGTACGCGCCACCGGTCGATCTCGAAGCGTGGCAAAACCGCTCCATCACCGATCGCGTTCTAGAGAATTTCTTCTACTTGTTTCGGAAGCTGCTTTGACTCGAAGCCCCTCACGCATTTACCTCGATCCATTGGACGCTATCTGGCTGACCACCGCGAAGCGGATCGGGTTTCGCGTCGTACGGTCCAGCGAGGTGTATGCCGCCGCCGACGGGACGGGTGTATTGACGATCGGCGCACCGGAAACGCTCGACACCGACGACTGCCTCGCTCAGATGATCTTCCACGAGCTCTGCCATGCCCTGGTCGAAGGACCTCACAAGCTCGAACAACCGGACTGGGGGCTCGACAACATCACGGATAAAGACGTGGTGCGCGAGCACGCCTGCCTGAGACTTCAGGCATTCCTGGCCAGCCGATTTGGCTTACGCGGTGTGCTTGCGCCGACGACCGAGTTCCGGGCCTTCTACGATGCGCTGCCCGCTGACCCGCTTGCCGATATCGGCGACCCTTCGGTCGACGCGGCGGTACAGGGCGCGGACCGAGCGGCCGCCCCTCCTTGGGCGCCGCACCTGGAGCGGGGGCTAGAGGCCACGCGCGCCATCGCGGAGATAGCCCGAGCGGTCGGAGCGGCCGATCCGGATAGCGACAGACCGCCCCTGTGGGAGTAGCGGGCCCGCCCACTGGCGCTCCGCGCGCCGCGTGATACAACGCGGCCGCCCCAAATGAGGGGCCGGGTACCCCTAGGTGCTCGAAACCACACACGTTGCCTGGCTCGAACGGTCGATCGGTGCCCTCCGGGGTTGTCGGCCGAGGCAGCGGAGGAACCAACCGAAAAGGAGAATGAGCCATGGCAGAACCAACACACGAGGTCCAAGAAGCGCCTGAGCTCGCTGCACTCGGTAGCCCCGAAGTCGCGAGCGGCGACCTGCCCATCGGGCTTCGCGCCATGATCGACGCGGGCGTGCATTTTGGGCACCAGACCAAGCGGTGGAACCCAAAGATGCGCCAGTACATCTACGGCGCGCGCAACGGGATCCACATCATCAACCTCGACCAAACCGTCGAGCTCTTCAAGCGCGCATTCGGTTTCGTCACGGACGCAGTCGCCCGCGGGGGACACGTGCTCTTCGTGGGGACCAAGCGCCAAGCAGCCGAGGTCATTCAGGAGGAGGCGGTTCGGTCTGGGCAGTTCTTCGTGAACGGCCGCTGGCTCGGCGGCACGCTCACCAACTTCCGGACCATCAAAAAGGGCATCGATCGCCTCCGTGAGATCGAGGCACAGATCGAAGACGGCTCGATCGATCTTCTTCGAAAGAAAGAGGCACTGTCGATCTACCGAGAGCGCGAGAAGCTCGAGAAGTACCTCGGCGGTATCAAACTGATGAACTCGTTGCCCTCCGTGATCTTCGTCATCGACCCGAGTGCGGAGCACATCGCCGTCCGCGAGGGCCGAAAGCTAAACATCCCCATCGTCGCCCTCACGGACACCAACTGCGATCCGGACCTGATCGACTTCATCATTCCTGGCAACGATGACGCGATTCGCGCGATCAAGTTGATCACCTCGAGGATCGCCGATGCCTGCCTCGAAGGTCAGGGCCAGCGACGCGAGTTCCTGCAGACCGAGGGTGCGCAAGCCGGCACCAGCTCCGAAGGCGTACACGTCGAGTTCGCTCGCAAGCGCGGAAAGCAACCCGCAGCCTCCGACTCTTGAACCAAAAACCACAGGAAAGACGATGAGTCAGATCAGTGCACAGATGGTGAAGTCACTCCGCAGCCGCACCGGTGCGGGGATGATGGCATGCAAAGAAGCGCTTCAGGAGACCGGCGGTGATGAAGAAAAGGCGGTCGAGATCATTCAGAAGAAGGGCCTCGCCAAGGTCGCCAAGAAAGCCGGCGCAATCGCGGCCGAGGGAATTGTCCATTCCTACATCCATCCAGGGAGTCGCATTGGCGTGCTCCTCGAGGTCAATTGTCAAACCGACTTCGTGGCGCGAAACGAAGACTTCCAGCAGTTCGTCGAGGAAACCGCCATGCAGGTGGCTTCGATGAGTCCGCTGTACGTGCGCGAAGAAGAGATTCCGGAGTCCGACATCGAAGCGCAGCGGGATCTCTACCGAGGACAGCTCTCCGAAGAGGCCAAGACCACCGGCAAAGAAAAGCCAGCCGCCGCGGTCGACAAGATCATCGATGGTAAGCTCAACAAGTGGAAGCAAGAGGTCTGCCTCGTCAATCAAGTCTCCATCACCGGTGACGACAAAGAGACCGTCCAGCAAATCAGCGATGCGCTCTCCGCGAAAATCGGCGAAAAGATCAACATCCGACGCTTCATTCGATACGAGCTTGGCGAAGGCATTGAAAGGAAGAAGACCGATCTCGCGGCGGAGGTGGCCGAAGCCCTCAAAGAGGGGTAGATCCACCCCATGGCTGAACTCAAGCTGACGCGGGTCTTGCTGAAGATCTCGGGCGAAGCCCTTTGCGGTGTGCCCGGCGGCTACGGGGTCAACACCGAAACGCTCGCCTCGATCAGCGCAGAGCTCGCCGAAGTGCAGCAGCTGGGATGCCAGCTCGGCATCGTGATTGGTGGTGGCAATATCTTTCGCGGCTTCAGCGCGAGCGCCCGCGGGATGGACCGCACCAGCGCCGACCACATGGGCATGCTCGCCACGGTCATCAACGGCCTGGCACTCCAGGATGGCCTCGAGAAGATCGGCGTCGACACCCGCGTGATGAGTGCCCTCGAGATCCGCGCAGTCTGCGAGCCGTACATTCGGCGAAAAGCCGTCCGACACCTGGAGAAGGGTCGGGTCGTGATCTTCGTCGCTGGCACGGGCAATCCGTACTTCTCCACGGACACCGCCGCCGCGCTCAGAGCCATGGAAATTCACGCCGATGCGCTGTGCAAGGCGACCAAGGTGGAGGGCGTATTCGACAAGGACCCCACCAAACACGCGGATGCCGAGATGCTCACCACCCTGAGCTATGACCACTTTCTGATGGAGCGTGTCGGGGTCATGGATGCAACGGCCGTAGCGCTGTGTCGGGACAACAACCTCCCTATCCGAGTGTTCAAGCTGACCGAACATGGCAACATCAAACGGGTTGTCATGGGCGAGAACGTAGGTAGTCTTGTGACGGCGTCCGGCTAGCAGTCTGTTTGGAGGACGTGATGATCCGTGAAACGTTGGACGAGCTCAAAGACGCGATTACAAAGGCCCACGAGTCGCTGAGGCGCGAGCTCGCGAAAATCCGCGCGGGCCGCGCAAACGCTGACATCCTCGACGGGGTTCGCATCGACTACTACGGCACACTGACCCCGCTCAAGCAGCTCGCTTCCATTTCGATTCCAGAGCCGAGGCTCATCGTGCTCAAGCCGTTCGACCGCTCCCAGATTCAAGCCATCGAGAAGGCCGTGATGGAAGGGCAGCTCGGACTGAACCCTTCGAACGATGGCGAGATCATTCGCATCCCGATGCCACCGCTCACCGAAGAACGCCGCAAGGAGCTGGTCAAGGTCGCGCACAAGGTGGGGGAGGACGCCAAGGTGGCGATCCGCAAAGCTCGCCACGATGCCAAAGACCTGATCGACAGCCTCAAGAAAGAAGGCGAGGTCGGCGAGGACGACGCGGATCGCGCCAAGAAAGAGCTCGAAGAAATCGTCAAGACAGGTTCCCGTGAGGCTGACGGAATCGTTGCCAAGAAAGAGACCGACATCCTCGAAGTGTAGCGCGGCTCCGCAAACTTTTCGTGCCGCGAATCGGGCAACTCGCGCCCACCTCGGGTAAGCTCAGACCATGCGTTCGGGGGGACGCCAATTGCTCACGGGCATGTTCAGCATCGACCTACGGTCGCTTGCCCTCTTTCGTATCTGCCTCGGTCTTTGCCTGATCTACGAAGTCATCGACCGTGGCAAGGAGCTCGAGGCACATTACACGGCGAACGGTGTGCTGCCCGCGAGCGTGCTCAGGGAGATCGCAGCCGATCCCGTCTACTCGCTTCATCTCTTGAGCGACACGGTCGCCTATCAAATGCTGCTCTTCGCGATCGCCTTCATGGCGGCCGTGATGTTGCTCCTGGGGTGGCGCACACGACTCGCGACGGTGGTGTCGTTCTTTCTGTTGCTGTCGCTTCATGCGCGGAACCCGGTCTTGAACCATAACGGCGATTCGCTGATCCGATACCTCCTCATGTGGGGCATGTTCTTGCCCCTTGGTGCACGCGCATCGCTCGATGCACAGCGTTCACCGCATCAAGTCGCTTCGCCGATCCTCTCGGTCGGCACGGCGGGGCTTCTGCTACAGGGCTTCTTCGTCTACCTGGTGGTCACGGCTTCGAAGCTGCAGTACGACGCCTGGTGGGAGGGGAGGGCGCTGTACGCCGTTCTCCACAAGGCGAGCTACGTGAGACCGCTCGGCGAGTACTTCGCTCAGTTTCCGGGGCTCCTACGCCTGCTCAGCCACGGCACCCTCATCGTTGAAGGCAGCATTCCGATTCTCTTGTTCTTCCCATGGAAGCGTGATTTCGCGCGCGTATTCGCCGTCTTCATGGCGATGGGATTTCAGATGTGTATTTGGTCGATGGCCAAGATCGGAACCTTCCAACCGGTTACCATTCTCGCGCTCTTTCCGTACCTGCCGGCTGCCTTTTGGGACCGGATCAGCAACCGGTGGATCACGCTGCAAGGTGTGCGCTGGCGTCCACCCGCGTGGAGCGAGGCCATCGTCGCGGTCTTCCTTCTCTACACGGTCGCCTCGAATGCCGTCACGCTGGACCCGGGCGTTCACACGTTCCCGGAACCGTTTCAGTCATTCGGACGGAACTTCAAGCTGGACCAGCGCTGGAGGATGTTCGCCAATACCGATGTGACGCCTCAAGGATGGTGGAAGGTGTTCGGCACCCTCGACGACGGCAGGAAGTTCGACCTGCTCCAGGGCAGTCCCGACGTCAACCTAGACCGACCCGACCGTTACTACCTTCACATGTCGAACAATGCCTGGCGAACCTATTGGGTCAACATCTCGAGGGACCACTACCAGGTCCTACGCCCATTGCTCTTGCGCTACTTTTGTCTGAGCTGGAACCGCGCCGTCGAGCCCGAAGTGAGGGCCAAAGAGGTCGAAGTCATCTACGTCCAGGAGTTCAACTACAATCCGGCAGTCGGCGGTGTCATCAAACCGCGGTCACTGGGCAAGAGCCGCTGCGACGTGTTCGCTTTCGTCGATTGACTCAAAACGGCACGCCGAAGTGGACGTAAAATTGAGGTCCGCCACCCTCGTTGAACCCGTACGCAAAACCCAACCGAAGCGTGTAGAAGAGGTAGTAACCAATGATGAATCTGAAGAAGATCTCGCCGCCGACGCCCCATCGGAAATCGCTGAAGTCCAACCCGTCGAAGTAGGCGTCCCCACCATCCACGAAGACGCTTGCCCACATCCGATCTGCGTAGATCGGCCCTGTCTGGGGGCCACGCTGAATGAAGCTGATCGGGAAGCGGTACTCGGCTTGGACCAATTGGAAGCGCGAGCCGAAATCCGAAAATGGCGCGTACCCGCGAAGGGCGACGCCCCCGAGGAAGGTCTGGTCGATCAGCGAGTCGAGGAAGTCCTGGTCTGGGAACCCCCCGAGCGAAAAGACGCCCCGTTGTCCGATGCTGCTGTCGCTCCAGCCCCCCCTGTAGTTGATCGCGAGCACCTGGTGCTGAACCCAGGGGTTTTCGATGAACCGACGTATTCCCCACGTCAGGCGAACTTCGCGAAAGTCTTCGATGACGTCGTTCTTGCTGGGCTGGCCGGAGTATGCGGCACCCAGAGTCAAAGAACGCCCGAACGATGGAAACATGTCGAACTGGTGTTGCCGGACATCGCTGTAGCGCCACGAAAGCCGTGCGTCGGAGAAGTATCCGAGCGTGGGAAGCCTCGGCGGTGACGTGTTGGGGTCGAGCGGCTCCAGCAGCGATCCGATGCTGTTCACGCGGCGAAGAGTGTAGCTCGCGTTGATCGTGTTCTGATGGAACGAGCGAAAGCGTCGGTAGAACATGCCCACCGTTCCGCCGATCGTCTGTGCCGTCCATCGTTGGGGCTCGTCGTTGACGATCAATCCACCACGCGGATCCACCCGGCGAAAGAATTGGAGCGTAATGGGGGCGGGGAAGCGCAAGACCGAGTATCGCGCATCGACATTGACGTAGCCCTCCTCGAGGCTCACCCCCATGCGTACGCGCCAGTCGAAGAACGGCGCAGCGTCCTGTCCCTGCACCGAAATCCCCAGTTGTCTCCCAAAGCCGTCCTGGTCGAAATCGATCGCCCAGAAGCGGGGGTATAAGGTCGGTCCGGGACGGTACCGACGACTGAACGCGGTCGTGGTGTTCGACCCCTCGCTCGGTGGGGGACGGTTATCCACGTACTCCTCGGCGGGGCGGGGTTCGGGGAGATCCATCGCGTATACGTCGTAGCCGAGATGCGTGTATCCGATATAGGCGAGCTTGTGCCCGTCCGGCGAGGGCGCAGGTTGATACGCACCCGAGACGACGTTGGTGATCTGGTTCGTCTCGCCGGTCTTCCAGCCGTAGGCGTAGATATTCGAGATGCCGGTACGATCGCTCGAGAAGTAGAGCGTTTCGCCATCGGGGGACCATGCCGGCCCGGTGTCGAGCGCTCGGTCGTGCGTCACCTCGAAGACTTCCTGCGTGCGGAGGTCGAGGACGTGAATATCGCGATACCCCCCGCGACGCCATGCGCTATACGCCACGAAGTTCCCGTCCGGCGAGTAACGCGGCGTGTAGACTTGCTCGTAGAGCTTGCTTTTTACGAGCACTCGCTTCGTCTTTTCGATGTGTTTCGTCTCCGCGATGTACAAATCGCTGGTCCCAGCGTGGTTCCTTACAAAGACGATGTGCGTACCATCCGGTGACACGTCGGGGTAGCGCGCCCGCAACCCGTTGGTCAGGCGCTTGCGTTTGCGTGTCCGTCCCTTTTTCGGATCCGCGCGGAACAGGTCATAGAACGAGTATAGATCGCGCCGCGAGTCGAACGATTCGAGATAGATGCTGCCGTCGGGGTGTAGGGTCGGATACGAGACGCCGGCCGATCGAACCAGCGTCCGCTTCTTTTTCGGCCCCGTCACGTGGATCGAGCGAACCTTGGGGTTACTTTGCCCATCGGCGACGAAATACATCACCTCGTCGTCATTGAAGAACCGAAGCCCCCGGACGTTCTGTCCGTGAAAGGTCAGGCGCTTGCCCTCGACGATGCCTTGCGCGCGAATGTCGGCTTCGAGCGCCTCATAGCGGACCTTCATGTCGGCCAGCCACTCGTCATAGAGCTCGATATACGTCTTTCCCGTGATCTTCTGCAGGCTTCGGTTGAGCCCGTACGGGATGAGCGTGCCTCCGTAGAGCTTTGACATCTGGGGGATCCATGACTCGCCGTATTTGTCCACGATGTATTGGACGAATCGGCCGCCGTAGAGGTACCAGATGTTTCCTTGGGGCCACTGGACGATCTGGTTCGACAATTGGTCGATGCTTATCGTGGCGTTCTCGAGGACCGCCGTTCGCATATACATCTCGAAGATCGTCGAGCGAAGGCGTCCGGCTGCAGTTTCGGCAGATTCGAAATAGGTGGCGATGCCCTCGATGATGAAACGGGGCTCGGCCAGATTGGGAGCATAGATCTTTCCGAAGATCTTGTTGATGACCGCAGGGAGACGACTGATATTGTCGAGGTGAAGAATATGGGCGTGCTCGTGGGTGATCAGCAGCGTCATCCAGTCATCGAAGTCGCTCAGTACGGAGAGATCGGCTGGCGCCGACGCGAACAAGCGAATGATGTTGTAGTGAATGGGTGTCGCCGAACCGTTCGCATTTTCTGAGCCATCCGTCAGTACGATCTGCACGCGGCTCTTGGGCTCGTACCTCAGCAGCGGCTTCAGTCGCTGATGCACCCGCTCCAGCACTTCGGCGACCCGGCGAGCCATCAGAGAGAGCGGTTCGTGATAATGGACCTCGAAGTGTTCCGTCCGGACGGTATGCCAGGACCGCTTGAGGTCCCGGATCTGGCCCTCGGCACGAGCCGGACCAAGCGACACCGCAAGGGCGAAGAGGAAAACCAGCCATGGTCGCCACCTCAGCACGTGGTGATTTTTCCCCCAAGAAGCATGGGTACAGTATCCAGCTATAAGCTGCCTACACCATACGCTTGACCCGGTATGCTTGTAACTTCTAGCCTTAAACCTAAGGGGGGGGCGCTTGTTCAGCTAGAATGGAACCGTCGGCCGCAAAGATGAGTCAGGAACAGTCCACATTGCCGCTGGTGCTCCGGTTTATCTCCGGAAAGTACCAGGGCGGCGAGTTTCCCCTGCCCACCGAGGGCGAGATCGTCATCGGTCGATCGAGTGAGCTCGAAATGGTGCTGGTCGAGGACATGGTGTCGCGCCGACATGCACGCATCGTGGTCGAAAACGGCACGATCTTCCTAGAGGACCTTGGGTCGACCAACGGCAGCTTCGTCAATGGGGAGCGAATCACCAAGGCTCAGCTCTCGGAGGGCGACCGGGTACTGATCGGCACGAGCATCATCAAGCTCGTTCCGACCGAATCAGCCGGCACCGTCGAAGAGGCGAAGCAGCAAATGGCGGACGCCGCGGACGCGGCGGTGGCACAGCCGGCTGGCTCGCAGAGCAGCACGATGTCTGGCTCGATTGCGGAGGTCCCCGTGCCGGACCTGCTTCAACTCTTTTCCGCTTCCAAGAAGGACGGCGTGTTGCGCGTGACGACCGAGCACGACGAAGGCAAGGTCTATCTCGACAAAGGGAAGATCCATTACGCTGTCGTCAACGGCGACGAGTCCGTGCCGGCGGAGAAAGCGTTCTATCGAATCTTGGTTTGGGACCAGGGTCGATTCGACCTGTTGCAGCCAGAGGAGCGAGAGTTCGTCGATCCACTCAACGTCGCCAATGAGGCGCTGCTCATGGATGGCATGCGCCAACTCGACGAGATGCGTCGACTCGGCGACGCCCTTCCGTCCCTCAAAGCGTCGATTATGGTCGCTTCGCCTTTGGAAGCGCCACTTCGAGAGGCTTCACCCGAGCAGCTCGACGTGATTCAGCTCGCGCTCAACTACGAGACTCTCGGCGATATGATGAACCACAGCGGGCAGAGCGATGTGGCCGTTGCCGAAGCCGTGGTCAAGTTGCTCCAGGCCGGCTATCTCGTCGCACAATAGTCAGCCGTCCGACTTCAGGTGGCCAACGAGCGTGTTGTACGCCTCGGTGAGCGAATCCATGAGCTCGCGCGCGGTCTTGTGTCGCTCGGGATCGTCTTTGTGTCGGTCCGGGTGGTAGCGCTCTGTGAGCCTCTTGTACGCGCGTTCTACTTCGCTCAATGAAGCCCCGGGGCTCAACTCGAGATTGGCAAAGTACTGCCGGAGTCGATGCCACGGAGGTTTGGCATACCGGGGATTGCGAGCCCGTCTTCGCCGCGCCAGTTCCTGATGAAGCTCCGCATCGGTGAGCTCTTCGAGCGGTCTTGCGTTGGGCCCAAAGCCTCCGGCACCGAGTCTTGTCACGGAGTCAAGGCTCCCCCGTTCGCTGAGCGGTGAGCAATCGGCTCAGCAGGCGCTCCGAGTAGCTGCTCAGCTCGGTGAAGACCACGCCCATGCCCGCCGGATCTTCCTGCACGCGCACCACCTCGCCTTTGCCCTCGATCGTCTCCACTTCGTCCATGATCACCGTGAACCGGAGGTCGACTCGGGTACCGATCGCAAGCGGATCTTTGGATCGTATGAATGCCCCGGAGCGGGAAATATTCGTCACGTACTCATGGATGAATGCGTCGAACGACTCGAACTCCTTGTTCAACGTGATGCGTTGTTCTTGTCGTTGCTCGTCTTCGTTGGGTTGGCCCATAGTGCCGTAAGGGTTAGCCGCCTGTGAGATCGAACTGCTCGAGGTGGTAGTCGTTTCTCGGATTCAGATCGATACGCCGCTGGAAGCGTTGTGCGGCCTTCTCCAAAGAGCCCTTTTCCTCGCGCTCGAGCATATCGCAGATCGCGGGATGCGCGCTGATCGTGATCTTGTAGCCGGGGAGGGCGTCCTTTTCCCGACGCATCTGCCGAAAAATCTCGTGGCATATCGTGTTCTTAGACTGGAGGCGCCCAGTGCCGTCGCAGAAAAAGCATGGCTCGTAGAGCGTGCGCCCCAGGGACTCGCGGGTGCGTTTGCGCGTCATTTCCACGAGCCCAAGGTCGCTGATGCGGGTTGTGGTCGTTCGGGCTTTGTCCTTCTTCAGTGCCTGCGTCAGCGCTTTCTGGACCTTGTCTCGGTGAGCGAGGCGCTCCATGTCGATGAAGTCGAGGACGATCAAGCCTCCGATGTTGCGGAACCGGAGCTGGTAGGCGATCTCCGGGACGGCCTCGAGGTTCGTCTGCAGGATGGTCTGTTCGACGCTCTTCCCGCGCCCCGTGAATCGGCCGGTATTGACATCGATGGCGGTGAGTGCCTCCGCCTGATCGATGACGAGGTAGCCCCCGGACGGAAGTTGCACCTTTCGGGAGAGCGCCCGGGTGATCTCTTCCTCGATGCCGTATTCGTCGAACAGCGGTTCACGCGCATCATAGAAGCGCACGTCCCCCACGCGTTCAGGCAAAAAGATCGCCAAGAACTCCGTGAGACGCTTGTACTCCTCTGCGTCGTCGATGATGATCTCCGCGACATCCTCCGTGAACAGGTCGCGGGCGGCACGGATGACGATGTCAGGCTCCTCGTAGATGATCGCGGGTATCTTCTTCGTCGCCTCTCGGTCTTTCTGTGCCTGCTCCCAGACCTTGACCAGATAGCCGATATCGCCCTTGAGCTTCTTTTTGGTGAGGCCTTGTGCCAGCGTGCGGACGACGACCCCACCCTTGGGTGGCTTGACCGAGTCGATCACTTCTTTGAGGCGGCGCCGTTCTCGGTCGCTCCCAATTCGCTTGGAAACGCCCACGTGGTCCACCGTAGGCATGAACACGACATAGCGGCCGGGTAGCGCGACGTGGCTGGTGACCCGCGCGCCCTTGGTGCCAATGGGCCCCTTGCTCACCTGGACCATGAGCTCTTGGCCTTCTTTGATCATCTCGCGAATCGGCGTCTTGCGGGAGACGCGGCCGGCGTTGCGGCGGCCTTTCTTGGGGGCCTTCTGCTCGGCCTCTTCCATTTCCTTGGTCGGCAGCAGGTCTTCGACGTGCAGGAAGGCGGCGCGGTCGAGCCCGATATCGACGAAGGCGGCTTGCATGCCGGGCAACACTCGGGTGACTCGCCCGAGGTAAATGCTTCCGACAGGCGAGCGATCCTGGCGCCGTTCGAGATAGAGCTCACGCAAGACGCCGTCCTCGATCAGGCCGACCCGCGTCTCACCGATGTCTACGTTGACGAGTAATGTGTTGCTCATGGGAAGAGTGGACCACTCACAGGGACACAGCTTGCCGTTGCGCCGAGGCCCGCGGTCGACCGTTCGCGGGTCGACCGCAAAGCGGCGGCTGCGGGTGCGGCTGTGGCCTAGTTGCTGTCGAAGATCTCTTCGATCTCCGCTTGGGTTTTCTCTTCGCTCTTGCTCCGCGCCACGGCGATCTCTTTGACCACCAGATTACGGGCCGTTTCCAGCATCTTCTTCTCGCCGAAGGAGAGGGACTTCTCCGCCCTGAGGCGATAAAGGTCTCTCATGACCTCGGCCACATCGAAGACGGAGCCGGTCTTGATCTTGTCCATGAACCCACGGTACCGGCGGTTCCAGGTCTGGTTGTCAAACACCACCGGTTGCTCCCCTAGGAGCACGAAGATCTCTTTGACGTCGGCTTCGGAAATTGGCGGTCGAAGCCCTACCTTTTGGGCTTGGGATACGGAGACCATGATCGTGTCGTTGTTCTTGCTGTCGAGGGGTCGGAGTACGTAGAACTGCATCTCGTTCCCGCCGATCTTCCGCTCCTCGATGGACACAACCTCGGTCACGCCCTGCTTGGGATAAATAGCCTTATCCCCAACTTTGAAATCGTGTGTACCCGTTTGCATCGGGACTCCTTCTGCTCATATGGCGTCCGCCCCTCGACAAAAGGGGGCGACGACGTTTCGCTCAACGAACAACGGCTGGTGCTTTATTTCCAATGGTCTTGCTTCGCGGCCGTCGTTCTGGCATCCAGGCGCAGCCCGGACCGGCGCGAACTATAGTGTCGAGAACCCTCCCGGTCAACGCGACCACGGCTCCGCGCAGGGTGGTGGCCGGAGTGCTTCGGAGGCTCCGGAGCGCTCCGATGTCGGCGTTCGCAGAACGGTTTGTCCGCTTCGGAGTGTCCCCGCGGTACACTGAGGATGTCTTTAGATCGCCCCTTGCGACATCGGTTTGGGTTTATTTAGTGTTTTCAACTGCGCCCATTTATGCATGTGTTTTTCAATAATTACGCACCGTTGTGTTTTGTTCTTGCAGAAGTTTTCGCTCACTTATGGCAAAGTTATGTATAATTCATGTGCGGTTATGCTTGACACGTGAAATGACGTGACAATACGGTACAACCGTTATTGACCCACCTTGGAGGAGGTCTACATGGCGACTGCAAGAAAGAGAAGGAAGCCTGCAAAAAAGCGCAAGGCTGCCAAGAAGAGAAGGCCCGCGAAAAAGCGCAGGTCGACTAAGAAGCGGAAGACCACGAAGAAGCGCAGGTCAACCAAGAAGCGGAGGACCACGAAGAAGCGCAGGTCAACCAAGAAGAGGAAGACCGCGAAGAAGCGTCGTCCGGCGAAGAAACGCCGCGCGACCAAGAAGCGCGCAACAAAGAAGCGCCGCCGCACACGCAAGAAGAAGTAGCTTCGGTGTGCAGCAGACTGCCGGGTGGTCACCTGCCTGGCGATGGGCTTCAGCTCACAGCTGTGGAGCTCAACGCGCGGTCTGTCGAAAGGCCTCCTCCAAGTTGAGTTTGTGGGGGGGTGGCCACTGGGTGAGGCCCCCGCTTCGTGCGGGGGCTGCCCAGTGTCTTCGGCCGCGCTAGCGTGATCGGTCCTCGCTTGCGAGGAGTCGGTCGAGTCGCGAAGGTTCGAGCCGTAAGGCGAGAACCTTTTCGCGTTCTAGGTTAACGACTCCCGTTGCGCTTCCCCTCTTCTTCCGCACATACCGTCGAGGCGTATACAGGACATCGACGATCGTCTCGCCGCGCGCGTCGCTGAAGTGTGCGGCCAACGTGGCGGCATCCAGCAGCACCTCCTGCGGGCAGTCCTTTCCTTTTGGCAGTGGCACGACCACGTGCGCACCAGGTACGCCGCGCGCGTGGAGCCACAGATCCGACGGACGCGCGTGCCGTAGTGTGAGGGCGTCATTGTCTCTGGCGCCACGTCCGACGAGGACCCGCCCGCCTCCGTGGGCGATGAACGTCCTGAACGGAAGCCGTTCCGGTGCGCGTTTTGCCCTAGAAATCAAGGGTCCTGCGCCTTCGTGGGAAGGCTCTGGGGCGAGAGCCACAATGGCCTCGAGGGATGTGGCCGCCGCGATGTCTCGAGCCTTGCGCTCGAGGGACCGAATCTCGGCCTGGACCTTGTGGAGACGCTTCGTGGCGAGCTTCTCGCCGCGTCTCAGGCGCTTGGCTTTGCGGAACCAGGTATCGGCCTGCGCGGCCGCGGTGAGCTTGGGGTCGAGCTCGAGCTCGATGGTTTCGTTTGGCGACTCCCAATCGGGAATCGCAATTGCGGTGGTCCCGGGCGCGATCTCGTGGAGATGGGCGACCAACAGCGTCGCGTGTTGCTGGAGTCGGTCGGCATCGCGGGCACGATCGAGGTCGCGCTCGACCGCCCCGAGCGTTTTACGTGCGCGTGCCAAGTCTCTCAGGACCGGCCGGGATAGCGCTTTGCGATGGTGCTCGGTGAGTGCCCTGACATAGGTCGCCCATCGCTCGTCTGTGTCCTCCCGCAGGGCAGCCAAATCGCAGGGTGTGGTCGAAGCGATCGGTCGCTCCCACGCGCTGCCCGCGCGAATCCGAGTGTCGCTCGAGAGCAAGACCTTGTCCTCGGCGTCCAGAAGCACCCAGCGCCCCGTGCGCGTTCTGGATTCCGCAAAGAGCCGAAGTTGCTCCTCGGCCCGCATGAATGTCAACACGGCATGGTGAGATGCACGCTCGATTTGCACGAGTCGACTCGGTTTGAGGTGCCTCCGAAGTGCGGTGATCGCGTTTGTGGCTGGATTACCGGTGGGCCGCTCAGGTCTTTCGGTGATTCCGAAGGCGTTCGGCAGCGTCATCAGGGCAAGCACCCGCTGCTGCGTGCCGTCGAAGATCGTGAAGCACACCAGCCCTTCGTGCGGGCTGTCCACGCGTTCGACCCGTGCATCCAAGTTTCGCATACGCCTCAGGCCGCTTTGGTCGCAAGCGTCTGCAGCAACGTGGCCTCCTGAAACGATCGGGGCGAATCGATGGCGACGAATGCCTCGTGGACGCCAGCGCCGGCCAGCTTGTGAACGACTCCTTCGAGGTCGTGGTGCGAGAACGATTGGCGGGCGCCCCGGGCCACCAACGTCGAGTAGGTCACGGGGCCGCTTGGGGGGGATTCCTCGAGCGCATCGACCGCGCCCACCACCTGCATTCGAGCGGCGGCCTCTTGGGCGGCGTCCGCCTCCCACAGCCCAGTGGGGTGCCAGACCAGGATCTGCCCGTCGATGCGCGGGAAGCGCTCAAAGTAGGTTTGCAGGCGATCACGGTCGCGCTGGCCTGGCGTGAGCTCCGGTCCGGTGCGGACGACGATCAGCCGCGCTGCGAGCCGCTGGGCGGCCTCGAGCAGCCATGAGAAGCCGTTTTCCATCGCGGGGTCGAACCGCATCGTCCCCGTCTCGGATAACCAGGCTTGGCGCGGAGCCCGCAGGGCGATCGCGAAGTCGTCGGGGAGCTCCTGGCGCCACCGGGTGAGCGTCGATGGCCGTGGAAGTGGCCCATGAAAGGTCAGCTCGGCGAACCGCAGACCGCGGACGTATTTCGGGCCTGGTTTTCGGTCGATCACGGCGCCCGCGTGAAGCTTCATCCAAGCGATCCTAGTCGGAAGGGCTCGACCCGCAATCGGCGTCGAAATGGAGATGGTTCCCAGCGCGGCCCGAAATGGGGTACCCTCGTCGAGTTCCAGCTTCGCAAAGGAGGACCCACATGATTGAAGTTCCGGGGTGCGCCGAACGCTGGAACTGGGTGGGCGATGCTTCGGTGGGTGACTGGCGCGAGGCCAAGGCGGCGCTCGTGAGGGCCGCGTCTTTGCTTCCGCCAACGCGAGAGGGTCTCGAATGGTGTGATGAGCCCTGCGTGCTCGCGGGCGAGAGGGTGGACACTGAAGAAGGCGGCCGCCCAGCCTTGAGAGTGGGCTCACTCACCCTGGTACTGCTCGATGACGACGATCAGTTGCTCAAGACGACGCCGCTTGCGGGAACGCTCGGTGAGCCCAAAGAGGCGGCGCTATCCGATATCGAGCGATGGCTGAGCAATGCGGCTGCCGTGCTGGACTCGGTGTCCCGCTGCACGCGCGGCGCGTCTCGAGTCAGGACCGATCCCGACACTCTGCAGACTTCGCTCGAGATCGACCTGCCAAGTCGAGCGGGCGAGCCCGAGCGAGCGATCGTGGTCGCTTTTGGGCTCGGCAACGACGACGTCGATCCGCTCATCACGGTGACCGCCCAGCCCGACGGACGTCCCGATACCCTTCCGCTGAGCCGGATTTCTGCCCTTGGGGACGGGGATGCCCAGGCAAAGGCCGTGGAGCGGTTCATCATCGAGGCCCTGGAGAGGGCCTATGAATCGCTCCGGCGGGAATGGCGGCGCCGATAGGGACCAAACCCCTTGATATCTGTCCAGTTTGACGGGGGGCGGGGGCTTCGCCTAAAACTTACGGTCCCGGGCGGCCCGGAGACCTGCGATTCCTGAGGAGGGGACACGGATGGAGCAATCTCGAAGCTACGTATGCAAAGAGTGCGCAAGTCCAGTTCCGTCCGGGCACAAGTTTTGCGGCGCTTGCGGGGCGACCGTGCCCAACGAGGCGCAGACCCTCGAGACGCATTATTTCGGCGCGATGCAAGAACCAGGGAAGGCCCGGTTGATCGTCATCAAGGGTGACGGCGCGATGGCAGAGGGGCTCAGCTATCTGCTTCAAGCCACCGAGCACGCCGCGGGTCGCGAGGCCGAGCAGATCCCTTTCCCATCCGACAGCTGGCTCAGCCCAAACCACGCTAACTTCGTGTATCGCGGGACCAAGCTCTATGTGCGAGACGAAGGCAGCTTGAACGGGGTCTACATTCGGCTGCGCGGCTCGGCGCTCGCTCACCCGGGTGACCAGTTCACCTGTGGGAACCAGTTCTTCAGAATCGACTCCACGCCGAAAGACAGCTCGGGTCCCGATTCCGATCAGACGTACTTCTATTCCTCGCCTCGGTCTCCGAGTGCATTTCGCGTCACGCAGCTCCTCGAAGGCGGAATGGACGGCATAGTCGCGTGCGCGCGCGAACACTCCGTCACGATTGGCCGGGAGGATTGCGATCTGAACTTCCCGCACGATCTGCAAATGTCTCCCGTGCACGCGCGGGTCGAAATGACCGGTGAGGATCTCAAACTGATCGACGAAGAATCTCAAAACGGGGTTTTCCTGCGGATCAAGGGCGAACAGGAACTTCATCACGGCGATTATCTTTTCCTCGGGCGCCACTTGCTTCGAGTCGAGGTCACGACATGATCGCGCGACAGGGAAGGAAGCGACTGTGATCATCTGCCTTCGATGCGGCAAGGAAAACCAAGGGCACTACAAGTTCTGCTTGGGCTGCGGCGCCGAGCTACCGCGCGACCATAGCGGTCCAAAGAGCTTCCGCGCGCCCACACCCCCCGAAGGCAGTGCGCCCGCTCGCCGCTCCTCGCGTCCCGCGCGTTCCAATCGCCCTCGCGCCAAATCGAGCCGACCGCCGAAGTCGAGCCGACCGCCGAGATCGTCCGCCCCTGCGCCGGCTCGCCAGTCGCAGCCCGCTCCTGCCGAAGCGGGTTGTCCCAACTGCGGTTCGGAAATCCCACCCAACTTCAAGTTCTGCCACATCTGCGGCCATGACCTCACGGGTGGTGCCGCACCCAAACGAGCACGTCAGAGCTCCGCACCACCGGTTCAGCGAGCCTCGCGTGACGCCCAACCTCGCGCCTCGCTAGTCCTCATCCAACCCGACGGCAGTGAAGGCCAATCGTTTTCGTTGCCCGACGCTACCACCCAAATCGGACGCGAAACGGGGCCATTGTTTTCAAGCGACGCCTACCTTTCACCGAGTCACGCGGAGTTCCGCTTCGAGGGCGACGATCTGGTGGTCAAGGATCTCGACAGCCTCAATGGCATCTACGTGCGCATCGGCGCCGACACTCCCGTCGAGTTGTTCGACGGGAGCGTTTTCCGCATCGGGCAAGAGATCATTCGCTACGAGGCTCCGCGGGCACCGGAAGCCGCCGACGATGGCACTCAGGTGGCGGGCAGTCCCCACACAGGTTATCTCGGTCGGCTCTGCTTGGTGGTAGGCCGCAGCACCTCGGCCAGTTGCTTTCCTATCTCGCCACAGGGAATGCATCTCGGAAGAGAGCGGGGCGATGTGATTTTCCCAGAGGACGGCTATGTCTCGGGGCTGCACTGCCGGGTCCATTCCGAAGCCGGCCATGTTTACCTCACTGATGTCGGGAGCTCCAACGGGACTTTCGTCCGGGTCATCGGCGAATCCATGGTGCCGCCGCAGACGTTCCTGTTGATGGGGCAGCAGCTATTCAGGGCCGACTACTAGCCATCCGCCACCCCACCTATCAGAGGCGGGCGAGGAAGGCTTCGATTCGCGCGAGGATCACGTCGGGTTGTTCCACCGGCGCAGCATGACTTCCGTTGGGCACCAGCATGAACTCCGCGCCGGGAATCGCTTCGGCCGTGCTCATGCAGAGCTCGATTGGTGTGAACGTGTCGTTCTCAGCGGCGATCACCAATGTGGGTACGGTGATCGTTGGTAGCAAATCCGCCGCGTCGTGCTCTCCCGCGCTCGCAAGCATGCGAAGGAACACGTCCGGGTCCATCAGCGCCGCGTGTTCCCAGTACTCGCGAAAGTCTTCTTCGCGAATGTTCTCTGGGTCGACCTGGCCCCAGAGTTGCGCGAACCGAAACGCAATGCCGGTCGGGATGCGCCCCCAGAGCGCGCGCGATGCCACACGAAACTCACTGGTGAGGCCGACTGCCGCCGGTAGTATCTGGTCGAGAACATTCGTTCCCTGAAAGTGGTGGGTGATCTGTCCGTGCGCGCCACATACGAGCACCAAGCCCGCCAGCCGATCCCGATTCGCTCGATAGTATTCGAGCGCGACCTGGGTCCCCATCGAATGCCCAATGAGGACGACGGGGCCGAGGTCGAGCTCCTGGACCACGCGACCGAGGTCCTCGACGAGGTCCGTGATGCCGATTTGGCTCGGGTCCATCGGCGCCCCGCTTCGACCGTGGCCTCGGTAGTGCGCGTGCACCACGCGGTGGCGCTTGGACAGCGCCGGCTGCAGATATCGCCAGGCGAAGCCATCACACGCGATGCCGTCGTTGAGGATCAGGGTGGGGTCGCCCGTCCCGCGGACGCCGTAGAACAGCCGCGTTCCGTCTCCCCCGTGTACAAAGCCCTGGTGGTCGTACTCCACCGAGGTAGGATCACTTCTTGGGAGGAGGCGGTTCGTCCGGAATCTCGTTGACCGACGGCAGCTTACGAATCTCGGGAAGCGCGATCTTCACACATCGCTGTACAATCCACGACAGTGACCGGTCTAACCGAAGAGACTCATGCTTGATTTCGTGTAGCATGGCTTCCGGGAAATATAGGCTTTGCTTTCTCTTGTCCGTTGTCGACATCCTGAGGAGACCTCCGTGCGGGCGCTGTATCCTCTTGTCGGCACGCCACGCTTGATGTGTCTTATCGTCCTACCCACGGAAAGATGCAGTGTCAATGATAAAGGACGCTCATGGCTGAGAACTCGCTGAAAACCAACCGGAAGGGGGGTCCGTTCCGAATCATTGCGCTCGTGGTTGCAATTACAGTCGTAGCGGCCGTCGCGCTCGAGCTCACTGCAGATGCACGCAGGAGTCCTTTCAAACCGTTGACGATCTTTGCGCGCGCGTTGGCGTACATCGAGATGAGTTACGTCGAGCCGGTCGACCAGCAGCAACTCGTCTACGGGGCCATTCGAGGCATGGTCGATGCGCTCGATCCGCACACCACGTTTCTCGATCCCGAGGAGTTTAGGATTCTCGAGAGCGATACCGAGGGTCGGTTTGCGGGCATCGGTGTCGAAGTGGCGATGCGCGATGGCTGGCTGACAATTCTTTCAGTGTTCGAAGGCGGGCCCGCGGCCAAGGCGGGTTTGCTTCCAGGCGACCGTTTCATCGCGATCGAGCAGGAGGATGCGCGCGACATTCGTCTGTTCGAGGCGGTACGCAAGATGCGCGGCAAACCAGGGACGATCGTGCACGTATCGATCCGCCGTGCCAGCAGCTCGAAGACGCTCGAAAAGGCGCTCACGCGTGCTTTCATTGATGTGGATCCCGTCGATTCGCGACTGCTGCCGGACCGCGTGCAGTATCTCCAACTCAAGGCTTTCCAGGAAACAGCAGCCGAAGAGGTGCGCAAAGCGATCGACCAGGCGGTGTTGGCCACGCGCGGCAAGGGCGGGCTCCGAGGCTTGTTGATCGATCTGCGCGACAATGGTGGAGGTCTTCTGGGGCAAGCGGTGCTCGTAAGCGATGAGTTCCTTTCCGGCAATGTCATCGTCTCGACGCGGGGTCGGGACGGAAAGCTTCTGCGTGAGTTCCGCGCCAACAAGCGAGCAACGAGGCCGCGCTGGCCGCTCGTGGTGCTGGTCAACGAGCGTACCGCGAGCGCGTCCGAGATCGTCGCGGGCGCGCTTTCCGACCACAAACGCGCGACGCTCGTAGGTGTGCGCACCTTTGGCAAGGGCAGTGTGCAAGAAGTGATCGAGCTTCCGGACGGGAGCGCGCTGAAGCTCACCATCGCGCGGTACTACACGCCGAAGGGACGGTCGATTCAGGCGCAGGGCATCGAGCCGGACATCGTCGTCGAGCAACCCGCGGGCAACGGACCGGTCATCCGCGAGGAGAGCCTCGATGGACACCTTGCGCCGTCGAAAACGAAGAAGAAGCGCGGGCGCAAGGACAGCGCCGGCGCCAACGATGTTCAAGACGCCTCGGGGGAAACGCCAATCGTGTTTCCCAACGATCATCAGGCACAAGTCGGGTACCAGGAGCTGCGGCGGCTGCTGAGCAAGTCGCGCCGGTAGATGAGCGCTAGGGGCGTTCCGCGACGCTTGCGATGAGTGCGATCGCTTGGTCGGTCGGCATCGTGGACAGGTCCGCCTCGAACAGTGTGTGGGCATCACGTAGCCTGGCCAGCGGCCAATCCCACCACGCGGATGATTCGAGCGCTGTCTTTACGCGGTCATCGAACCTGTCCCCGATCGTTCTGGCGGGGTTTCCGCCGCAGATGACATACGGTTCTACATCCCTGGTGACGATCGCGCCCGCGCCGACTACCGCCCCGTTGCCGACCGCGACACCCGGCAAGACCATTGCGCCATCGCCGATCCAAACGTTGTGACCGATCGCGATGTCATGCCTTGGACCGACCTCGGGCGGAAGGCCAAGTCGACGGTACAATCCGTACTGTAGATTGACACCGGTGGTCGCATGGTTCGTCGTTATGAATCGCGACAAATGCCCGATCGCGCACCACGAACCGATGCGAAGCGCGCCTTTGCCGCGGACGCACGTCGGTCCGTTGATCCTTGTTCCTCGCCCAATCGTCACGTCCCTGCCGAGTACCGACTTGCGGGCGACGTACACGCCTTGCCGCGTCCTGACCGGTGCGAATCTCAACCAGAAGTTCATCAGTTGCTGTTCCTGGCGACCGTCGATATGCACGGCAGTACGTGGAGCAACATGCATGCCAGCCGTAAACCAGTCCGTTTACGTCAGCTGACTGGGCTCTGCGTCCGAGACCGTCGTCTACGGGGCACAGGGTGGGGCGCGTTTGCCACAGGTGTAGTATGGTCGCCGCGGTCTTCATGAGACCGACCTCCGCACGAGTCACCTCGGCGTCAAGATCGTGACGTCATAGATGACCGGCTTGGGACCGATCTACTTTCGCCGAAGGACCCGGAAGGTCACGCCTTCGGTTTCGCCGTCACGGCGCTCGACCTCGTCGAACTCCGCACTATCGAACTCTGGGAAGAACACATCGCCGTCGTAAGCGCGGTCGATCTCCGTGAGATATAGATGCGTCGCCTGCGGAAGCGCTTCCGTGAACAGACTGCTCCCACCGATCACGAAGGGGAGAACGTCTTCTCGTCGCGCGAGCGTGAGCGCCTGCTCCAGGTTGTACGCCGTTTCGCAGCCGTCGAACGTTGCTCCTTGTTGCCGCGTTACGACGATGTTGCGTCGCTTTGGGAGCGCCTTGCCGATCGATTCGAATGTTTTGCGACCCATGATCACCGCGTGCCCCGTCGTGGTGCGTTTGAAGTGCTTCAGGTCTTCCGAGATGTGCCACGGCAGACGGTTCTCGTTGCCAATGACGCGGTCGCGTCCCATCGCCACGATGATCGCCAAGCCGTCGCTCATACGGCTACCGGCGCCTTGATACGCGGATGGGGGTCGTAGCCCCGCAGCTCGAAGTGCTCGAACCTGAACGCGAACAAGTCCTTCACGCTCGGGTCCAGGTGCATCGTGGGGAGCGGTCGTGGCTCGCGTGAGAGCTGCAGCTGTGCCTGCTCGAAGTGGTTCTTATAGAGATGCACATCGCCAAAGGTGTGTACGAAGTCGCCGGGCCCGAGGCCGGTCACCTGCGCGATCATCATCGTGAGCAGTGCGTAGCTCGCGATGTTGAACGGCACCCCCAGAAACACATCCGCGCTTCGCTGGTAGAGCTGACAACTCAGTCGTCCGCTCTGCACGTAGAACTGAAAGAGCGTATGACATGGGGGAAGCGCGACCTGGTTGGCCTCTTTGGGATTCCAGCCGCTGACGATCAATCGGCGGCTTGCAGGGTTGTCGCGGATGTCGTCAAGCACGGCTTGGATCTGATCGATGCCATCGGCCGCATACTGGCCGTCGGGCCCAACCGTGCTGCCGAAGTTTCGCCACTGGTGCCCGTAGACGGGACCGAGATCGCCTTCACGTCTTCCGAAGCGCGCCGTCTGGTCGGCCGTCGCCCATTCGTCCCAGATGCTGACCCCCGCCTCTTGCAATGACTCGACGTGGGTCTCTCCGCGAAGAAACCACAGCAGCTCGTGAATGATCGACTTGAGGTGGACCTTCTTGGTGGTGAGCAGTGGAAAGCCGTCCCTCAGGTCCATGCGCATCTGATGGCCGAAGATGCTCCGTGTGCCTGTACCTGTACGGTCGTCGCGGTCGACGCCCTCGGTGAAGATCCGGTCCAACAGATCCAGATAGACCCGCATGCCCTTACTCTGGCACGTTTGTGGGCTCTTGCGAGGCCTGCGGCTCCTGTACCTCTTGCACGTCAGGGCGTTCGCGCGCCTCGTCCCGTCGAATCGAGTACCGAACGAGGGCGCGAAGGATGTCATTGCGCTCCAGGTCGCCGACCAGGCGCTTGATGTCCTCGTAGATCGATGGGTCGATCATCAGCGCTCCGATTGTGCCCCTGCCCTCGCGCATCTCCCGGGTGAGGAAGGCAATGTCCGCGCTGGCGCTGTTCAGGTTCTCGAAGAAGCCTTCACCGACGTCGCCGTAAACCAACTGGTGGATGGTTCCTTCGCCCTCGCGCACTTCCTTGAGCAACTCCGACAAGCTCCCTGAGGCGTCACGGATGTTGGTGATCGCTTCGGTGCCCTCGGTGCCGTAGATGAGCGCGTGCGCCGTACCCTGGCCGCTCTTGATCTCGTCGGTGATGTTGCGCAGGTCCTTCGAAAGCGAAGCGATCTGTTTCGAGGCACTGCCGAAGTTACGAATGGCGCTCGCGAAGTCCTTGCCGAGGTCTTCGTCGTAGATCAGGCGTTGGATGGTGCCCTCGCTGTTGGCGAGCATCCCGCTCACCTTGGCGAGGTTCTGGGCGGTCTTCTTCAGGTCGTAAGAGAACTCCTGGTCGCTGAACGGGTCGGTAGCGAGCCTGAGGTTGTGCGCAGTTCCCTCGACTTCGCCCAGGGTCCGCTCCGCCAATGCCATGATCCCGCTGCCGGTCGATGGCGGAATCGCCTCGTCCGAATCCCAGACGGGTAGGCTCGGATCCCCGACGCGAATTTCGACGAGCTTGTCGCCAAGGAGGCCTTTGGTGCCCACGCCCGCGACACTACCCCCGGCGTCGTGGGGAGTGTTGGGATCCCCTCGAATCAAATGGGTCGCGCTGTCAACGACGGTGAACTCGACCCTGATCGACCCGCTCTCGCCAAAGGTCACCTTGGTCACGGTGCCGACATTCACTCCCGCAAGTCGGACGGTGCTGCCCGCTTGCAGGCCTCCCACATCATCGAAGAAAGCATGGTAGTCGGTCTTGGACGTGAAGATGTTTTCCTGCGAACCGATCGCAAAAGCGATCGTCCCTCCGATCAGCAAGGAGATCAGGACGAACAGTCCCACCCGAAACTTCGTGGCCTTGGTCGACTTCATCGAACGCCCATAACCCTCACCCGGCGCTTCTTAGCAGAGTCTCGGTATCTTCGTCGACGGGAGCGTTTCCTTCAATAAAGTCACGAACGCGCTGATCCTGCGCGGCCTGCAATTCCTCGGGCTTACCGGAAAAGATGACGGTTCCGTCCTGGATCATGGCGATGCGGTCGCTGACCGCCATCGCGGCCTCCATGTCGTGGGTGACGACCACCGAGGTGACATCGAGCTGTTCCTTCAAATGCAGAATTAGATCGATGATGCGATTGATGTTGATCGGATCGAGGCCGGTCGTCGGTTCGTCGTACAGCAAGACCTCAGGGCGGATCGCCAGCGCGCGCGCTAGCGAAACGCGCTTTTTCATGCCGCCCGAAAGATCGGCCGGCCACATGTCTTCGACGCCCGACAAACCGACGTAGGCCAGCGACTCCCGGACACGCTCGGAAATCTGACTCTCGGTCATGTCCAACTGTTCGCGTAGGCCGTACGCGACGTTCTCTTTCACATCGAGCGAATCGAACAAGGCCGAGGCCTGAAAGAGCATCGCCACGCGGCGTCGAATCGGGGCGTACTCGCGCTCTGTGAGTTTCGACACCTCAGTGCCGTCGAAAAAGATGCTCCCGCCGTCGACGCTCAATAGCCCGATCAGCATCTTGAGCATCACGCTCTTGCCCTGACCGGAGCCGCCGATGATCGTGATCGCTTCGCCTTCCTCGATCGCGAGGTTCAGAGACGTGTAGACGACCTTCTTGCCGAACGCCTTCTGTACGTCTCGGAACTCGATCAGCGCCATGTGGCAGGTCTACCTCTCCGGCTATTGCGTTGACAACCAGGCGAGCAACAGAGCTACCAACACCGACAGCAGCGCCACGAGGATCATGGTTCGCCCGGTGTTGCGCGTCGGAAGGGTGAGGTCGTCCAGCTCGGACTCGGGCTCGGCCACGGTTGCGGACTCGGTTTCGATCACGGGCTCGGCCACGGTTGCGGACTCGGCCGCGGTTGCGGACTCGGTTTCGGTCACGAGCTCGGCCACGGCCAGGGGCTCGGGCTCAGGCTCGGCCACGGACTCGGCCGCGGCTGGCGCCACAGGGGGCGGCATCGTGCCGATCATCGTCTTTTTGAACCTGCCGCGCCCCGGGAGCTTTGCGTGTTCTCGCGTATCCGGCAGAGCGCTCTCAAGATCGATACCCTGCGGTGGCGTACCCTGCACGGTCTTGCTGAACCTCCGGCCCTTCGTTGGCATAGGGCCCTCGTCCGGCGCCGCCTCGGCCTCGGGCGGCTCCGCCTCCTTCAACTGTGACGGGAGTGGGACGTTGGTCATCATCATCGTCCCCTTGAACCGACGGCTTCCTTCTTCCGGACGGAGTCTGTGTTTGCAAGAAACGCATCGACTCGCCTCCTTCGTGTTGGGCTTGCCACACTCTGGGCAGTAGACGGTCACGAGAGTGTACGTTAGCCGTCCCCCGGCGGGGGGGCAAAGTTTACTCGACGACAGTGATTTCGCGGCTGTAGAGGGCGTTGTCGTCCTTGACAGGGGGGCCCGGCGGGCCTAGCGTCCTCGCGCCCAAGCGCCGTCGTTGGTGCTCAAGGCTTGCCACCCGAGCTTCGAACCACCATGGCATTCGCGCTCACGCCAGAGAGAGACAAGCAGGTCGACGAGCTTCTCACTCGGTATCCAACCCGCCGGGCTGCGCTCCTGCCCGTGCTTTGGCTCTGCCAACGGCAAAACGGATGGTGTAGCCCGGAGGTCATCGACTTCGTCGCGCGTCGGCTCGACGTGTCGACGGCGACCGTCAAGGGCATCGTGACCTTTTACACCATGTTCTTCGAGGAGCCGGTCGGCGAAAACGTCGTCTGGGTGTGTCGCACACTCTCTTGCGACCTGCGCGGGGCCAAGGCGATCCAGGAGCACCTCGAGGGGCGTCTCGGTTGCAAGGCCGGCCACACCAGCGAAAACGGCAAGTTCACACTCCTCAAGGCCGAGTGTCTCGCCGCTTGTGGGCAGGCGCCCATGGTGCAGATCAACGACCGCTATTACGAAGACCTCGACATCGAGGCGCTCGACCGGATCGTCGACGCGCACGAGACCGAAGGCGCCGATGCGGCCGCCGACAAGTACGCCTCATTTGCACGCTTCATTCCCCCCGGCACCCGGATATCGTCGTTGCCGCCCCCGCTTCCAGCATCGGCCTCCAAGCCCCCAGGCCCCCCGGAGGGCGATTGATGGAGCTCGCAACCTCGATGCTCACCTCGCGATACGGAGTGCGAGAAAGCTGGACGCTCGAGGCGGCCCGCAATGCGGGCGCCTACGAAGTGGCCGAGCGCGCGCTAAAGACCATGGAACCCGCGGCACTCAAGGAAGAGGTCAAGAAGGCGAATATCCGCGGGCGAGGGGGTGCAGGCTTCCCAGCAGGCGTGAAGTGGGGTTTCCTGAATCCTGCCGAGGGCGAACAGGTCTATCTCGTCGTCAACGCCGACGAGAGCGAGCCCGGCACATTCAAAGATCGAACCCTCATGGACCTCGATCCGCATCGGCTGATCGAGGGCTGCATCATCACCTGCTACGCGATCGGGGCGCACGTCACCTATATCTACGTTCGCGGCGAGCTGCAGTTTTCAATTGAGCGGCTCGATGCCGCCATCGATGAGGCAAGGGCTGCCGGCTATCTCGGTGACCGGCCGTTCGGCCGCGATCACAAGATCGAAATCTATACTCACTCGGGCGCGGGCGCCTACATCTGCGGTGAGGAGACGGCGCTGCTGAACTCACTCGAGGGGCGTCGTGGCGAGCCGCGGCTCAAGCCACCGTTCCCTGCGGTCAAGGGCGCCTTTGGGATGCCGACCATCGTCAACAACGTTGAAACGATCGCGTCGGTCCCGGATATCATCGAGATGGGCGGCGACGATTGGGCTGCGTTGAGCCGTCTACCTGGCGACGGTGGCACACGCCTCTACGGTGTCAGCGGCCACGTTAGGCGCCCAGGCATCTACGAGGCACCGGTCGGCATCACCATGCGCGAGCTGGTCTACGAGCTCGGCGGAGGCATCCACGGAGGCAGGGAGCTCAAGGCAGTGATTCCGGGAGGCTCTTCGACGCCTGTGCTCGACCCCCGGAGGCTCGTCGATGCGCCAGCGGACGACCATCCGCTCCATGCCTGGCACGGCAAGAGCGAGATCGACGTGCCCATGGGTGTCGATACGTACCGCGCGCTCGGCACCATGCTTGGCACCACGTGCGCGATCGTCATGGACGATACGGTGAACATGGTCGAGGCCTGCCGCAACCTCATGCGCTTCTACAAGCACGAATCGTGCGGCCAGTGCACGCCGTGCCGCGAGGGCTGCGGGTGGTTGGTCGATGTGCTCGGCAACCTCTGTCATGGGCGCGGCAAAGTCCAAGATGTCGATCTCCTCGTCGACATCGCCAACAACATGATGGGCAACACCATCTGCGCGTTCGCTGATGGTACGGCCATGCCGCTTCTGGGGTTCGTCCAGAAGTTCCGCGATGAATTCGTCGAGGCCGTCAAGAACGGCGTGCCGGCGGACACGCGCCACGATGTGAGCACGCGCAACTTGCTTGGGAGGGTTGCATGAGCGGTGCAGCGACGGCGCTGTTCGTCGTGACGGCCCTGTTTGCCATCGTCGGAGCGGTGTTCACCGTCGTCGCGCGTCGGCCGCTTCGTGCGGCGGTAGGGCTCCTGATTCACATCATTTCACTGGCAGCGCTTTACCTCACGTTGCATGCCCAGCTCCTCGCGGCGCTCCAGGTGCTCGTCTACGCGGGCGCGGTCGTGGTGCTGTTCGTGTTCGTGATCATGCTCATCGGCCCGGCCGCGGAAGTGCCTCCCACGTCCGAGGGCCGCACGACGGCGGCGCTCAGCATTGCGCTGTCCGCCGCAGTCTTACTGTTGGTGACCTTTTCTGTCGCTCGCGTTTCGGTTCCGTGGGGGCCAGTATCGGAGGATTTCGGAAGCGTGGAGGGGTTGGGCGCTGAGATCTACCGACAGGCCCTCGTCCCGTTCGAATTGATTTCGATCACCCTGCTGGTTGCGATCGTCGGCGCCGTGGCGATCGCCCGGCGACGCACAGACGTCGAGACCGAGCGTATGCTCGAGGCCCAACGAGCTACGGAGCAGAGCTCGTAACATGAACATCGGGGCGTATCTCGCACTGGCGGTCATCCTCTTCGGCATCGGCTCGATGGGGTTCCTCACGCGCAGGAATATGCTCATTCAGCTCATGTCGATCGAAATCATGTTGAACGCGGTCAATGTCGCGCTTCTCGCATTCAATCGCATTCACACGGACAACCACGCTGGCCAAGTCTTTGCGTTCTTCGTGATTGCAATTGCAGCCGCTGAGGCTGCCGTCGGTCTCGCGATCGTCATCGTCTACTTCCGCACCAGAAAGACCGTCGAGACCGACAAAGCGACCTTGTTGAAGTATTGACCGCCATGTACACCGTCGAGAACCAGATCGCGCTTCTCTTGATCATCGTGCTCCCGCTCGCCGGCGCGATCATCAACGGGCTCTTTGGTCGCAGACTCAGCAAGGGCGTCATCGGCGCGGTCGGCGTCGGCACGGTAGCCGTTTCGTTTGCTCTTGCCTTGTGGTGCTTCGTCAAGCTGCTCGGACTCCGCGGCGCGCACGAAAACCCCGTGCTGCTCTACCACTTCTACGAGTGGTTCTCCCTGACACTCCCCGGCGACAACGTCGTGCCGATCAACGTTCGCTTCATGATGGACGCACTCTCGTCCGTCATGACGCTCGTGGTCACCGGTGTCGGCGGCCTCATCCATTTGTACAGCATCGGGTACATGGGTGAAGACAAAGGCTACGCCCGCTTTTTTTCGTACTTGAACTTGTTCACGGCCTCGATGCTCATCTTGGTGCTTGCGAGCAGCGTCCCGCTGATGTTCGTCGGTTGGGAGGGCGTGGGGCTCTGTTCCTATCTTTTGATCGGTTTCTGGTTCGAGAACCGAAGCTACGCCGCCGCGGGCCGCAAGGCGTTCGTCATGAACCGCATTGGCGATTTCGGTGTGCTGATCGCGATGTTCATCATGGTGATGATCGCCGGCTCGTTCGAGTTTACGGACATCAACGCGGCGGCCGAGGCGGGAGGCTTCGCCCCGCTTTTCGTGTTCACTCCCGTCGGCGCGATGAGCGTTGCGACGGTCACGTGCCTGTTCCTCTTCTTGGGGTGCACTGGCAAGAGCGCCCAGATTCCGCTCTTCGTGTGGCTCCCTGACGCGATGGCGGGTCCCACGCCGGTTTCCGCTCTCATCCATGCCGCTACGATGGTCACCGCAGGCGTCTACCTGTGCTGCCGGCTTTCACCTCTCTTCATGCAGTCCGAGACCGCGCTTGCGGTCATCGCCGTAACCGGCACGGCCACTGCATTGGTCGCTGCGAGCATCGCCGTCGTGCAAAACGAAATGAAGAAGATCCTGGCCTATTCCACGGTGAGCCAGCTCGGGTTCATGTTCGCGGCGGTCGGCGTGGGCTTTTTCGCGGCGGGTTTCTTTCACGTCTTCACGCATGCGTTCTTCAAGGCGTGCCTCTTCTTGGGTGCCGGCTCGGTCATGCATGCCGTCCACGCCCACGGCGATGCCGACATTCGCAAGCTCGGCGGGCTCCGCGCGATCATGCCGATCACGGCGCTCAGCTTTCTCGTAAGCTGCTTGGCGATCGCGGGCGTTCCTCCGTTCAGCGGCTTCTTCTCAAAGGATGAGATTCTTCTCGGTGCCGCACTGCAGGCGCTCGGCCACGGCAGCACGCTCGCTACGTACGTCGGCTGGTTCACGCTCATCGGCCTGACCCTCGCGGCGACGATGACTGCGTTCTACATGTTTCGCCTATACTTCCTTACGTTCACGGGTACCTATCGCAGCGCCGAGGACAGCGATGAACATGCTTATGGCGCACATCCGCACGAGTCTCCGGCCAGCATGGCGTTCCCGCTCTTTGCGCTAGGCGTGGGCGCCGCCATTGCCGGGTTTGCCGGGCTGCCGCACATCCTTCCGTTCCTCGGTACGCATCTTCCCAACTGGTGGGCGGGGTGGATGGACGCGTCCGTTGCGAGCACCGGCAGTCACGAGGACATGAAGGCGATCAACCTCGCCGCGGTTCTCGGTCTGTCCGCGATGGGTGTGGGCATAGCGGCCGCATGGGCCCTGTACCGCAACAAAGAAAGCGACTCGTTGGCCGCGAAGATGTGGCGCCCACTGCATTCCTTCCTCTTCGACAAGTGGCGCGTCGACGAGCTCTACGCCGTGACGATCGTCAACCCGATCAAGAAGATCGCGCTCGTTTGCGGATGGGTCGACCAGACCTTCGTCGATGGCCTCTTGGCGCGCCTCACGAGCTTCAACGTGAAGACCCTCGGTCGGCTCTTTTCTCGCATGCAGGTCGGCGTGGTTCAGGTCTACGGCATGATGATTGTGGTTGGCCTCGCCGGCGTCGTGTGGTGGTTTGCCTATCCACATCCTCAGGTGAGGGCGAATGTGCAGGGGGGAAACATCTACCTCAGCGTGAGTCCGGGACACGGGTACCAGTACCGGTGGGACGGTGATTCCGACGGCGAGTACGAGCAGGGTTGGAGCAACAGCTCGAGTTTCGTGAAGCCGTATGAGTCTGGCCAGCCGCTCAAAGCGACGGTCGAAGTCCGAAATGCGTTCGGCAACACCGCCCGAAAGATCGTGAGGATCAAGCGATGAGCCTTGGCATCCTCAGCGTGCTCCTCCTGATTCCGGCGGTTGGCGCTCTCCTGCTTGTTTTCATGAAGCGACAATGGGAAGGCGCAATCCGTGCGACATCGGTCGCAATCGCAATCGCGGAGTTCATCGTGAGCCTGCGATTGCTCACCGGCGATTTCACCAAGGCGGGCTATCAGTTCGTCGAGGCCACCACGTGGGTCGAGTCACTCGGCATTTCGTACAAGGTCGGCATCGACGGGATTTCCCTGTGGCTGGTGCTGCTCACCACACTGCTGACACCCATCTCGCTCTACATCTCCTGGAGCAGCATCGGTACGCGCATCAAGGAGTACGCCATCTCGTTCCTATTGCTCGAGCTTGGCATGCTGGGCGCCTTCGTCGCGCTGGACGTGTTCCTCTTTTACGTCTTTTGGGAGCTGATGCTGATTCCGATGTACTTGATCATCGGCATCTGGGGAGGACCGCAGCGTGTCTACGCGGCGGTGAAGTTCTTTTTGTACACGATGGTGGGCAGCCTCCTCATGCTCATCGCCATTTTGTATTTGGTCGGGAGCTACGCCGACGTTACCGGTCATTACAGCTTCGACCTGGAGGAGCTGACGCGCTTGGTGCTGCCGCGCACGGCGCAATACCTGATGTTTGCGGCGTTCGCCTTGGCCTTTGCGATCAAGGTGCCGATGTTCCCGTTCCACACCTGGTTGCCTGACGCGCACGTCGAGGCCCCGACCGGTGGTTCTGTGATCCTGGCAGCCGTGCTTCTGAAGCTCGGCACATATGGGTTCTTGCGTTTTGGCATGCCGCTCTTTCCGCTCGCGAGTCAGGCTTTCGGTCCGGTGATTGCCGCGCTGGGCGTGATCGGCATCATCTATGGCGCTTATGCGGCCTGGGTCCAAAAAGACCTGAAGAAGCTGATCGCGTACAGCTCGGTGAGCCACATGGGCTTCGTCGCACTCGGGATGTTTGCGATGAACACGCACGGTCTGTCCGGCTCGATCCTACAAATGGTCAACCACGGCGTGTCCACGGGTGCGCTCTTCATTTTGGTCGGCGTGATCTACGAGCGCCGACACACACGCATGCTCGACGACTTCGGAGGTTTGGCAGCGGTCATGCCCTGGTTCGCGACGATCTTCCTCATAGTGACCATGAGCTCCGTCGGGTTGCCTGGCACCAATGGCTTCGTCGGCGAGTTCATGATTCTGAGCGGCGCCTTTCTCTCCAATGGAGAGATCGGTTACCAGAGCTTCTGGTGGGCGTTCACACTCCTCGCGGCCACGGGAGTGATATTCGCCGCGGTCTACATGTTGCACGCCGTGCTCCGGGTGTTTTGGGGCAAGGTCACGATCGAAGAGAACCAGGGCCTCACCGATCTCAACGCGCGCGAAGTGCTCGCGCTCATCCCGCTCGTGGCACTGATCTTCTGGATCGGCCTGTACCCGAGTTTCTTCTTGAACAAGATGGATGCCTCGGTGACGGCGTTCCTCGATGACTTCGACCGGAGCTACGAAGCGGCCAAGCAAAACGACGAGCTTCGCCTATTGGACAAACCCACCGCCGGCCCCAGCATGGCAGCGAGTGAGCCACCAACGGCCCGTCATATGAGGCTCCAATGACTGAGTGGATTGGCATCGCTCCGCTCATTCTGCTCCTGTTCGCAGGGCTCGCCATCATGGTGGTCGATGCGTTGTCGACCGACCGGAGCGGGCTCGCCGCGGTTACCGCAGGTTCACTCTTCATCGCGGGTGCGATTTCAGCCAGCCTTCTTTGGAAAGGCGATGTACCTGGGCTCCCCGACTACGTGGGCGCATACCTCGCGGCCGACGGCCTCGGGTTGTTCTTCGACGTGATCATCTGTGCGGGCGCGGGTCTTTCCACTATGCTGGCGGGCGGCTATCTGAAGGAGCACGGCCTCGAACGAGGGGAGTTCTACGTGCTCATCCTCTTCAGCGCGTTTGGGGCGATGGTGCTCGCGCGCTCGGTCGATCTCTTGAGCCTATTCATCGGCCTAGAAACCATGTCACTCGGGGTCTATGCGATGGTCGCTTTCCGCCGGACCAGCGCTCGCGCTGCCGAAGGCGCGGTCAAGTACTTCCTGCTCGGCTCATTCGCCGCAGCGATTCTCCTGTTCGGCAGTGCGCTCCTTTACGGCGCGACGGGTCATACGGGGCTCGTGGCCATCGCCGCTGCAATCACCTCTGGCGATGCCGACACGATGCTCACACTTCTTGCGGCAGCCATGCTCGTAGTTGGCCTGGCCTTCAAAGTCAGCGTCGTTCCGTTTCACATGTGGACGCCCGACGCGTACGAGGGCGCCGTGACGCCTGCGACGACCTTCATGTCCGTTGCGGTCAAGGCCGCGGGGTTTGCGGTGCTCGTCCGGGTGCTTGCGGGCGCTTTTGGAGACCCGCTCAGCATGAATCCCGCCACGGGTTGGACTCCGGTCATCGCGATCCTCGCCCTCATCACCATGATCTACGGTAACATCGCGGCGATCGCTCAGAGCAGCGTCAAGCGAATGCTCGCTTACTCCTCCATCGCCCATGCCGGCTACCTGTTGGTGGGCTTTGCGGCGACCTTCAAGCTCCCCGAGACGGCCGTCAGCGCCGTTTTGTACTATCTTCTCGCGTATACGGTGTCGAACGTGCTCGCGTTTGGGTCATTGATCCTCATCGGCTCACGCGGGAAGGAAGCGGTCAGTTACGAAGATCTCGCGGGTGTCGGCAGGCGGCACCCGATTGTGGCGCTGCCCCTGGTGATCGGGGTTCTTTCCTTGATGGGCTTTCCGCCCACGGGCGGGTTCTTCGCGAAGTATTACGTCTTCAACGCCGCCGTACAGGCGGGTGGCCCGATGATCGCACTCGCAGTCGTCGGCGTCCTCACGAGCGCGGTCGCCGCTTACTACTACCTCAAGGTCATCGTCTACCTCTACATGCGCGAGCCGCAGGAGGGCGCTCCGGTCGCCGTCCCTATGCGCTCCGGTTACGTGTCCTTCGCACTCGTCATCGCGGCCTACTACGTCGTGAAGCTTGGAATCAGACCCAACCGCTACCTCGATCTAGCGATCGACGCCGCCTCGAGCTTCGTGAGCTGAGACCAAGGCGTGACTCCGCGTCACGCGCTGTCGTGATTTGGACACGGTGAGTCGCCCGAAAAAGGCTAGGAAATCGGGCGAAACCGATTGGTACGGCCCCTGCAATAGGGTCCACCATGGTCAGGCAAGATATAGGCACGCGATGGGCCCGCACGCCCAGCGTTCATAGCTTCATCGTCGACGATACCTCGAGAACCGACATCATCGTCGAGCAGGGACTGCTCCGCCGAGAGTCCCTCGACGCTTCCCTCGATCTGGGAGAGCGTTCTCGGCATTTCTTGATCACCGACCAAACAGTGGGTCGGCTTCATGCGTGCTCGCTTGCAAAACGTCTTCTCGCCTGCGGATCTCGCCTAGAGTACATCGAAGTCCCGGACGGCGAAGCCACGAAGTCTCTTGCGGGCTACGAGGCACTCGCCAACGAGGTGCTCAGACGCGGTCCCGATGAAGAGACCACGTTGATCGCAATGGGTGGTGGCATGGTGTGCAACTTGGTGGGCATGTTGGCATCGACCCTCTTCCGAGGGGTCCGTCTGGTGCACATCCCCACGACCTTGATGGCCCAGTGCGACGCGGCGATCAGTCACAAGCAGGCGATCAACACCGCCTCGGGGAAGAATCTCATCGGTTCATACTACGCGCCTGTCCGCATTCTCGTGGACCCGAACGTCCTTTCCACGCTCGAGCCGTGGCAGGTGCGGGATGGATTTGCCGAGGTGATCAAGCATGCGCTCGTCCAGGATGCGGACTACCTCGAACGCATCAACGATTCCCGCGCCTCGCTAGAGGATGTCGGATTCCTCGCCGAATGCGTCGAGCGCAACATCCGACTCAAGTGCGCGTTGATGCGGGTGGATCCCGAAGAGCGAAACGAAGGCATGGTGCTGCAGTATGGGCACACGCTGGGTCATGCGGTCGAGCACGCGTCTCGATTCGATCTGGGTCACGGGGAATCGGTCGCGATCGGAATGATGTTCGCCGCGCACGTTGCGGAGGCCATCGGTGTTGCGAGTATGGAGGTGCTCGAAGAGCACTCACGTGTGCTGCGACGCCATGGGTTGCCGACCTGCATTCCCGCTCGCCTGAGCAATGACGACTTGATCGCGCGCGTCAGAGCCGGCAAGCGCTGTGTGGGGCACACCGCATACATGGCACTGGCGTCGGTGCCGGGCGCGCTTCACCGAGAACGCACGGGCTGCGCCGTACCCGTCCCCCTCCGGCTCCTCAAGAACGCGCTCGTCGGTTTTCGCGGCACGGTGCGCCGGAGCTCGGCGCCGTATCTTTTGTGCGGGGTGATGCGATGAATCGCACCGTCGTCATTACCGGTGCGAGCTCGGGCATTGGGCGGGCTTGCGCCGAGGCCTTCCTCGAGCTCGGAGACTACGTGATCAGTCTCAGCCGCTCGGAGCTCACGCTCGATGAGCTCGATCCGAAAACGCAAGAGCGTCTTCTTTCACGTACTGTCGATCTACGCGACGAGCGCCGCGTCCATGCCGTGTTCGAAAACCTGGAGACGATCGACGTGCTCGTGTTGAATGCGGGCCGCTGCGAGCCGGCGGCGCTCGATAGCCCTCGATCTCTTGCGAGCTTCCGCGAAACCATCGCGCTCAATCTCAACGCCCCCTTTCATTGTCTGCACGCGGCGATCCCCAAGTTGAGCGAGACGGCCTCGGTAGTCGCAGTAAGCTCGGGTCTTGGCAAGCAGGGCCGCGCCGAGTATGTGGCGTACACCGCGAGCAAGCACGGGTTGCTCGGGATGGTTCGGAGCGCTGCACTGGAGCTCGCCCCGCGCGGCATACGGGTCAATGCCGTGTGTCCCGGTTGGGTCGATACACCGATGGCCGAGAAAGACGTGCTTCGCTTCGCGAAGGAGCGCGGACGCCCGGCGCAGCTCGAACGCACGCGAATTGAAAACGACATTCCGCTTGGCCGCTTCGTCGCACCGGAGGAGGTGGCGAATCTGATTCAGTGGCTCAGCTCGCCTCAGGCGGCGTCGATCACGGGGCAGGCGTACAACATCGCCTGCGGGGAGTTCTCACAATGAAGACGATGGTCGTTGGGCATGTCACCGCGGATGTCGTGGACGGAGGCGTCATCCCCGGCGGGTGCGTTCTCTACGCCGCCCGCGCACACAAGGCGATGCAGAGCGACGTGCACATGTACACCGCCTTTGTACGGGAGGAGCTGCCGACTCTCGACACCAATGGCATTGCGCTCCGGAATGAAGCCACCACGACCACGACTCGTTTCGTCAATCGCTACCATCGAGGCGGGGGTCGGGTGCAGTTCATCGAGGCGCTGGGGGCTCCGCTTTTCCCGCCGCGGGAGCAGCACTGGGACGTGCTGCATCTCGCGCCGGTGATGGGCGAGGCCGACCTTGGTACATGGGTTACGGACCAGCCCGCGCGCGTCATCGGTGTCGGTCTTCAGGGTTGGCTGCGCGCGCCCGTGAGCCTTCCCGGGCTCGTGGTCCCACGGCCGATCGAGTTCGACCCGTCCTTGCTTTGCCGGATCGATCTGGCCTGCTGTAGCGAAGAAGACCTAGAGGGGCACCATGGGCTTCTCGCGCATCTGTGTCGATATATCTCCCTGGTAGTCGTCACGTACGGGTCGCGCGGGTGCGTCGTTTGGGACCGAGGGACGCCGCGGGGGTTTGGCGTCTACGAGGTGTGTGAAGTCGATCCGACAGGTGCAGGAGACACCTTCGCCGCGGCAATGCTCCAGGGGGTCGCGCACGGGCGAACGGTCGAGGCGTCGGCCAAGATGGCGGCCGCATTGTCGTCGCGAACGGTCGAGTGCCGCGGCGTCCCATCCGTGGTCGACCTCGATCGGGCTCGCCGTCGCTCGGCTCACATTCGTGCCGCTTAGCCCGTCAGCGCGCGACGGATGCGACTCCCGGGTCGGACTAGGCTACGGCGGGCCCGGTCGGAAGGAAGGGCGTCAAGCGCATTCTTCCAATCGCGAAACCGCCCCCCGGCGTGAACCGCGTCCATCACGGCGCGCCCCTCGGCGGCGCCGCCCTGCGCCAATACGTATTCGACCCAGGCCCACCGAGCGCTGGTCGACCGGACGTCCACCCGACCCTGCACTCCCGCGCGCAGGCGCGCGAGCCGATCCTCGACGATGGAGATTCCCGCGAACGCTTCCCCATCGAGTGGGGTATTTCGCTTTGCGACGAACGGCGCAACCCCCAGCGAGAGCGGAATGACCTTCGAGAGGGAGATCGAGAACGCGACGAGCTCGTCGATGTCGTCGTCGGTCTCAGAGGGCAGGCCGAGCATCATGTAGAGCTTGAGCCGCTTCATTTTATGCTTCCTCGCGAGCTCGGCGGCCCTCAACAGCTCGTCCTCACGTGCGCGGCGCTGGATTGCATCGCGTAGCCGCTGACTCGCACCGTCGCTTGCCGTAGTCAGCACGCTTTGACCACCCTTTCGTAGCGCCGCGACGAAGCGATCATTTAGACGATCGGCGCGCAGTGACGAAAGGCCGACCTCCCGGTCCTGGTCCACCAGCGCCTCTACGATATCGGTGATTTGCGGATGATCGGTCGTAGCAGCGCCCACCAGGCCAACACGCTTGGCATGGTCGGGAATCAACGACAACACGCGGTCTTTGTCGACCAGACGCATCCCGCCGTTGGTCGTCCGCCGCATTACGCAATACGTGCAGCCCCGATGACAGCCCCGCTCGGGTTCGATCAAGAACATGCTCCGAAGCTCGGTGTGTGGCGTCACGATCTGCGAGTATGCCGGGAGCTCGCGATCGTCGGCTTTCTCGATGGCGGGCATCGCGTCGTGGTGGATCGAGGGGACGAAGGCGCTCGGCACAGTACGCGTGAGCTGCTCTCGAGCTTCCAGTGTCGAGTCTGCGGCGAAGACCGCGTCGAGCGCCACGCCGATGCTCTGGTCCGCCTCACCCATCAAGATCGCGTCCGCAAATGGTGCGAGTGGCAACGGGTTCGAGAAGGTCAGTGGCCCACCGACGAGCACGAACGGGTGGGTCGCGTCGCGCTCGGCGGCGAGCGGCGGAACTCCGGCAAGCTCGAGCGCCTGCACGACGCCTGCGATCTCGAGCTCGTAGGCGACCGAAATCGCGATGACGGAGTAGTTCCCCACCGGACGGCGCCCTTCGTAGGTGTCGAGCGACTTCGCCGTGGCGACCTCGTCCGGAAGGAAGGCGCGGTGGGCCGCGCGTCCTGGCATCGCATTGATCGTTCGATAGATCGTCTGATAGCCGAGTGAGGACATCCCCACTGCGTACGGGCTCGGGTACACGAGTGCGACCGCTTCGGGCGCATCTTTGTAGAGCGTTCCGATCTCGTCTCGCAGCCGTGCTTCGACACTCAGTTCCATGCCGCCTCAGTCAATAGCACGTCGAGCGAGTGTACGAGACCTCAGTAGACCTTGCTGCCCACGCGGTCCCAGCGGATACGTTCCCAGAACCAGCTTTTGCCTGGGCTCCAGGACATATAGATGACGAGGACCTTGCCTTTGACTCTGGCGGTGGTGACCGCGCCGATCAGCGGATTGCGGCTGTCGTTCGAACGATCGCGGTGATCTCCGAGCACGAAGATGTGGCCCTCGGGCACCTTCACCGGGAGCCGGTCCAGCGGGAAGTCATACTTCGAATGGCTGATGCGGTACGCGAGGCCATCGTTGGTTTCCTGGTACGTAGTGCACGACGCATCGAACTTCTTTTGCTCTTGCTCGGAGCACGGTCCGAGCGCCGCGGTTTCGAGCGCCTCGCCGTTGCGGAACACTTTACCGTCGCGAATCAGAATCGTATCACCGCCAACGCCGACCACCCGCTTGACGATGTCTTCGTTGTCCATGGGGCTGTGCACGATGACGATGTTGCCGATCTCGGGCTGGCTCCAGGTGAACAGCGACTTCTCCGTAAACGGCAGAAACAGCCCGTACGCATATTTCGCCACCACGACGCGGTCCCCATGCTGGAGCGTCGGCTCCATCGAGGGTCCGTCGATCGCGAACGCCTCGAACAGAGTGACGCGAATGAGCAACGCAAGCCCCACTGCCACGAGAATCGTGACGATGTTGGACTTCATCCCCCCACCGCCGACGGATTTGTCAGGTTCGGTCAAAGCTGGCGCGGACGCTAATCTGCGGCTAGGCATGCGTCAAGCCCGCCATGCGAGTACTCGCCATCGATACGGCCACGCAGACTGGGTTCGTGGTCGCGTCCAAGGATGACGCCGTGTGTGCGTCCACGCACTGGCGATCCCGATCCCAACACGGCGAGAATCTAATCGACCGAATCGAGCGTGTGCTCGACGACGCCAGCTGGGCACGACACGACGTTGATTTGATCGGCGTGAGTATTGGTCCGGGGGGCTTCACGAGCGTGCGCGTGGGCCTGGCCACCGCCAAGGGTCTCGCGCTCGCGCTGAAGAAGCCGATCGTCGGCGTCCTGTCACTTCGAGTGCATGCGCGTGCCCTCGCAACTGGAGATGAGCACATCCGTGTTCCAATCCTCGACGCATACCGGGGCGAAGTGTTCACCGGCGCGTATGAATGGCGAGATGGCGCTCTAGCAGAGCTCGTCAGTCCTGTTCATGGGCCTCCCGAGGCAGTGCTCGCGGAGATCGAGCGCACCATCGGTGACCGTCAACACGTCCGAGGGGAAGCCAAAGCTGCTCTCCATCCCGCCGCGCTCGCCACCGAGGTTTGCGATCAATTCTGTCGTGAGGGCGCAGCCGACCTCGCGACGCTCCAGCCGACCTACCTACGACCGAGCGATGCGAAATCGCCCACGTCACGGCCTCCGGCCGAGTAGCGCCGCCAGAGGAACAGCGCCAAGAGAACGAACACCCACAGCGGCGCCTGCCCGGTCGGCGCTCGCGCGGACGCTTGGCATCCGAACGCGCTGTGCACGGTGAACGACATGCTCCCGTCTCTGACGGTGTTTGTTCGCGTTGCAAGATCGCGGACATTCGCAGTGGTGAGCGTATAGGTCTCTCCCGGCACCAAACCCTGTGTCCAGAGCACGACCTTTCTCTTGGTGGGGCGAACGGCATCGGTGATAGTCACCTCCGTCGTCCCTCCCGAGATCACATAGTTGGCTGGATTGCTTGCCGAAGCTTCGTCGACCGGGGCGTTGAAGGTCACATAGACGACGAGGTCATTGGGGGCCCTGACGTCCTGGACCCACAGCGGAGACAGCCCACGAGGGCTAGCGTCGCTGATCACCGAAAGAACCCAGTCATCATTGGTGGGCGCCGTCATGATCGTGCGGTCTCCGCCCTGCACGCTACCGGCGTCGATCTCTTCACCGGTGCGGGGGTCGAACCACCGAGCCGTGTATGAATCCGACAGACCGTTCAAGTCGACGGTCACCGGTCCTCCGTCGGTGGGGTCCCAGCGATCCTCTTCGCCGATCAGCAGGAAGAGCATGTGGGTTTTATCCGGATTCGAAATCGCGTAGCCGTTCTCTACGATCGAGGTATCCGGCACCATCTCGCCAAAGACCTCACCAAAACGATCTCGAAGGTACGGATTGATCAATCTGAGCCACTGCTCGGATTCGAGGTCGCTCGCCACGTGGTTGATGTAGTACATGCCGTTGCGGCTCCCGCCGTCCCCACTTCCACGAATCAGCCCACCAACGCCACCCGCGATGACGGCCTTCCAAAATGCTCTTCGGATGTCGTGCTCGCTGTGATCCTTGCTCGCAAAACGAGTGCTGCCGCGATTCTCGCCCCAGGCGTCGTCCATGCTGACCGGGACCGAATGATCGAGGAAGTGGTCGATCATGTCGTCGACGCGCGCCTGCAGCGGATAACCTTCGCTCGAGAAAGTCTGGTTCGCCATCTCGCATAGCTCGCTGCCACTCGGACGGCTCGACCTCGGATGGTTGTAAGGGTCGAGCTCTCCCAATCGAGTCCCCATCCAGTCGATCGCGGCGCAGCTACGGTATTCGCTCACGTCGATTCCGCTGTTGAACCAGACCACCGGGTACGCGGCGAGTCTCGCGACCGCGTATCGAATTACCAGGCGTTCCGTATCCGACCGGCCGCTCCACGAGGGTTTGCCTCCGTCATCCGAGTAGAACATCACGTGGGCCCCAAGGCCGCGGCTGGTGAGGATCTCCATGCGCTCGTCCATGCGGTCCCAGACATCGAGGTCAAAGCGGTGGTCTCTCCAATCACCTTCGAAGACGAAGTCGTAACGTCCACCGAACTGCCCGTACTCCTCGAGGAGCCGCGTTTCCATGAGGTGAATGTTGTTCTGCTGCAGGAAATCGGCCGCGGCTTCGAATTCGCCGACAGTCGCCGGTTCACTGAATATCGGCATGCGTAGCGCGATGGGCACGGCGTGATCTCCGTCCGAGTATTTCCACTTGCCAAGATGTTCGGGGTCGCTTGCGAGCATGCCCGGGAGCCCCGATGCGACACAATCCACGCTTCCCTCAACCTCATTCAGCTCGGGATCGGAAGAGATCGTGGTGTACGTCCATGTCCCGACCTTGGTCGGCATGAACGCCACCCTCCATTGATCGCTCCCGGCGTAGTAGCCGGGCATCCGAATCGTCTCGCCGCTTTGGACATGTGTGAACACGCCGTCGACCTCGAGCTCGAATGGATTGCCGGTGTACGTCGAGTTGTCCAGCGTGACGACATGACGACGCCACTTGCCAACACTCGCAGCGACACTCGTCGCACTTAGACAGCAGAGACTGACGGCCAGGGCCGTCGTAAACAGGCAGAGCTGCCAGGGGGATTTAGGGGTAATTGGAGCCACGGATTCCTCCTTGGGCTCCACCACGCTTCTCGCGCACCAGCGTTTTCTTCGTAGCGGCATCTGAGCGCCGCAACAAAGTATGGCGACAAGAAACGACGATTCAGTTCATTCGGTTACAGCGAGATCGCGATAAAGCGCTTCGTACTGTCGCGCGGTGCGCTCCCAAGAGTGATCGATTCGCATCACTCTTCCTTGTACGTCGCGGAAGCCCTTGAGGTTGGCGTAGCCTGCAACCGCCCGCTGAAGCGTAGCTAGCAATGACTCGGGAGTCGGCTCGTCGTAAAGGAAACCGGACCCCGTCTTGAGTGAAGCCTCACAGTCGACCACCTCGTCGGCAAGACCACCCGAGCGATGGACCACCGGCAATGCACCGTATCGCTGCGCGCACATCTGGATGTTCTCCGTGGGCGCTGTTCTTCCCGGGACGAGCAACAGATCGCTCGCAGCGATCAACAGGTGGCGGAACGCTTCATCGTTGCCCGTCTTGATGCAGATGCGATCGGGCCAGCGGTCCCACAGCTCTTCATAGATCGCGACGAGCTCTCCACCGCCCTCGAGTTGGACCACGAGCTGCAAATCGTTGCGCAACAGATCGGGACCGATCTTCGCTAACAGATCCAATCCGTCGCCTTCTGTACGGCCGACCGCGCCGATCATGGGGACCTCACCACGAACCGGGAGCATGAGCTGGTTCTGCAGGGAGGCCTTGCATTTGGTCTTGCCGGATTGATCGACTGGATCGAAACGCGCTGGTATGGCGGGATCGGTGAGGGGATTCCAGATCGATGGGTCGATCCCGTTGCGAATACCGAACAAACGATCTCGCACGTGACGAAATGTGGCTTCGAGCCCGTACCCACCTTCGGGCTCCTGCAACTTGAGCGCGTAATTCGGCGAGAGTGTGGTCACTCGATTGGCGAGAAGCACACCGGCCTTCAGCACGTTGATGCCGCCGTCATCTTCGGCTTCTTCGCCCAGGCCGATCGCATCCGCGTCGGCCACCGCAAACCGACCTTGTTGGGCCGCATCGTGCACCGTCAACACGAGCGGGAGGTTCGGGTCTTGTCCGCGGAGCTTGGCTGCCACTGCTCCTCCCACCCATTCGTGCGCGTGCACGAGGTCGTACGCGCCGTTCGATTGCGCGACGAACTGCTTGACGGCTTCGGCGAACACGCCGAGGCGCTGCGCGTGAAGCGGCGCGTCTCCCTCGTCGAAAGAGCTTACCGGCAGGAAGAGCTCCTCGTTGCCGATGAAGATGAGCTCCGTACCTGCTGGATTGCGCCCGGTGTAGAGCTCACACGACCAGGCGCGCCCACCGAGCTCGAACTCAAGCTTGGTGAGTCTGCGCGCGAGCGAATGCTTTGCGGGGTCGACCGTCGAGTAAAGCGGGGAAAGGACCGCCGCGTTGTGGTCGATCCGACGGAGTACCTTGGGCAACGTTGCGCAGAGGTCTGCTGCGGAGCCGTGGCCAGCAAACGGCGCGAGGGCGGGCGTGACGAGAAGCACGTGCATGTCCGGCCGGACCTTACAACATGTGCGGGTAGAGGCCATGACTTGCCGGATTGGGCCTCCGAACCCAAGCTTCGGGGCATGGCAGGCTCAATTGCGGTCAGCGGCGCCTCAGGGCTCATAGGGGGTGCGCTCGTCACCGCGCTCGAAGACGAAGGTTACGACGTCTTCCGGATGGTTCGCCGGCGAGGCGCAGCCGATTCAGGCGAGATCTACTGGAACGCGGCCACCGGCGAAATCGACGTCGAGCGGATGGAGGGCCTCTACGGCGTCGTTCACTTGGCGGGTGAAAACATCGCATCTGGGCGCTGGACCGACGCTCGCAAAGCTCGGATTCGCTCGAGTCGTGTTGAGGGCACAGCGCTGATCGCGACGACGCTGGCTCAGCTGAAGCGCAAGCCTGAGGTTCTGATCAGTGCGTCGGCGATCGGTTATTACGGCTTCGGCGATGGTGGCCC
>CAJIBX010000261.1_pt1 | contig 43800 bp, 34 predicted proteins | sample 9199471 | NCBI WGS metagenome assembly CAJIBX01 (sample SAMEA7708317, study PRJEB35096) | sediment metagenome | biome: marine neritic benthic zone biome [ENVO:01000025]; feature: sediment [ENVO:00002007]; material: shallow marine sediment [ENVO:03000034] sea grass bed [ENVO_01000059] ...
CGAAGCCGGTGCTCGAGCGCGCATGGGCAGAGCGTGCCGGGGTCGGGTTCGTAGGCAAGAACTGCTGCTTGATCGTACCCGGGTTGGGGTCGCACGTGTTTCTGAGCTGCGTGATCACGACGGCCCCGCTGGTGCCCGATCCGCCGATGCCACGGCGTTGCGGCGATTGCAGGCTGTGCCTCGATGCGTGTCCGACGCGTGCATTCGAAGGGCCGCGTGAGCTCGATGCGCGACGGTGCATCTCCTACCTCACCATCGAGCACGAGGGCCCGATCCCTGAAGCGCTCCGCGCGTCGATGAACGACTGGCTCTTCGGTTGCGACGTCTGCCAGGACGTCTGTCCGTACAATCGCTCCGGTGCGGGTCTGGTGGATGAGGCCTTCCTGCCACGGGCACAGTGGGACGGGATGTCCGCGGCGGACTTCCTCACGATGAGCGCGGACTCCTTTGCCGATTGGGCTGCGGGTTCCCCGACAAAGCGTGCAGGGTATGAAGGTTTGGCTCGGAACGCGTCGATTGTGCTTGGGAATCGCGGAGAGCGACGGCATTTGCCAATCCTGCGCGAGGCCGCTGATTCGCACCGCTCACAGACGGTGCGGGAGTCGGCACACTGGGCGATCCGTAAGATCGAGCAACGGACGGCGAGCCGCTGACCGCTAGCTGGCCCCCGGTTCCCGATCGCCGCTCCCCGCCTCCATCAACGTTGCTTCGAGGCGCAGGAGCAGCTCGTCGATTCCCTCGCGCGTCGCCGAGCTGAACGCGAGCATCTCGAAGCCGCGCTTCTCGAGCTCCTCACGGATCGCGCCGAGCCCCTCCCTCACCTCGGGCAGATCGATCTTGCTGACCGCGACCAGCATCGGGCGGGCGGTCAGTTCTTCATGGAAGTTCTCAAGTTCGACGATCAAAGCGTCGAAATCCTTGATCGGGTCGCGAGTGGGATCCGGGTCGACCGTGATGACGTGGAGCAGGACGCGAGTGCGTTCCACATGTCGAAGGAACTGAAGGCCCAGCCCCGCTCCCTCGGAGGCGCCTTCGATGATGCCGGGGATATCGGCGACGACGAAACTGCGATCGACCCCGAGCGACGCAACCCCGAGGTTGGGCACGAGCGTCGTGAACGGATAGTCGGCGATCTTGGGGCGTGCGCGCGAGACGGTTGCGATGAACGTGCTCTTGCCGACATTTGGGAAGCCCACGACCCCGACATCTGCGAGTAGTTTCAGCTCGAGTCGAACGCGTTTTCGCTCGCCAGGCTCGCCGGGGTCGGCTCGCTTGGGCGCGCGATTGTACGGGGTGGCGAAGCGCATGTTGCCTCGCCCTCCGCGTCCCCCTTGGGCGACGACGAACTCCGCTCCGCTTTCGTCCAAATCCGCCAGCAACACATCCGAGTCGGCATCGTAGACCTGGGTTCCCACCGGGACCTCGATGCGAACGTCGTCGCCGGCCTTACCGAACTGATCCTTGCCACGACCGTGCTCGCCTGACTTGGCGCGAATCAGTTTGCGATAACGAAGATCGAGTAGCGTCGACAGACGGTCATGTGCGATCAAGATCACATTTCCGCCACGGCCCCCATCCCCGCCGGAGGGGCCTCCGAGCGGGATGAATTTCTCGCGGCGAAACGCAACGCAGCCATTGCCCCCGTCGCCGGCAGCGACCTCGAACGTGACTTCGTCGACGAAACGCATGCGTGGCGCGTGGTACGCCGCACCGTCCTTGTCGGCAAGCGGCGGAATGTGTTCGAAAGAATGCGCCGATCGCGTAGAATCGCTGCGATGAGCGCGCCCGAGGACAGATCCGCCCCTGAGAGCGCCCAAGCTGACCGGCGCACTACCGGCACACGCCGCAGACCCCCCGCCGAGCCGCTCAACACGGTGATGGCGGTGCTCGTCGTCGATGACGCAGCGGGACAGGCGCAGGTCCGCAACGCACTCGCGGCCGACGAGGTCGAGCTTTCGTGCGCGTCGACGATCGAAGAGGCGCTCACATTGGCTGCGGCCAGTGCCCCCGATGTGGTGCTCGCCGACCATCGTATGGTGCATGGCTCCGAGACCGATCTCGCCTACCGCATGCGTGAGGTCGTCTCCTCCGATGTGCCCCTCGTGCTGCTCGAAACCGAAAGCGTCGTGCTTGGCGCAGATGATCTCGAGCGTCTAGGCGCCTCGGCGGCGCTCTCCAAGCCGCTCGATAGCATCGCCCTTCGTCGACTCCTCGTGCGACTCCAGTCCACGACCATGCAGACCGAGATCGGCGGTCTAGGCGAGCTCACCGTGCACGGGTTGGCGGCCCGCGTCGCAGAGGAGATCCGCCACGGTCTCGCCTTAGCGGTGACCAAGGGACAAGACGTGTCGGTCCCGCTCGGCGAAGGTTCCGAGCTGCTCGCTTCGGTCTGGCACGCGATCGGCCGCATGAGGGCGACGATGGTCGAGCTTTCCGGCGGGCGTGTCGCTTTCGACGAATCGTCGGAGGTGCCACTGATCACGGTCACCGAGGCCGCCTACGAGCGAGCGGGGACTTCTTCTTTCGAACCGTTCCTTCAGGGGCACACGGTGTTGGTAGCCGATGACGATCCCGCGGTGCTTTGGTTCTTCGCCGGCTTGCTTCGAGAGGCAGGCGCGCGCGTCATCGAGGCGATCGATGGCAAGCAAGCGCTCATCGCCGCCTACCGTGAGACGCCCGATCTCATCCTTGCCGACATTCTCATGCCGCGGCTCGATGGCCTCGGACTCTGCCGCGCGCTTTCACGCGACCCGATTCTCGACACGGTGCCGGTCATCTTGCTTTCATGGAAGGAGGACTTCCTCGAGCGGATGCGTGAGCTCCGCGCTGGAGCCAAGGCGTATCTGCGAAAAGAGGCGAGCGGCCAGCAGATCCTAGCGCAGGTCGAGGACACTCTACGGTCCCGCCTGAGGCTCGAGACGCAGCTCAAGCAGGCTGGCGAGGTGCGGGGTCGCATCCAATCGGTCGGTATCGCAGTGCTCTTGAGGACGGTGGCCTCTCTTCGTCCAGACGCCGCGGTCTCGGTGCGCGACCCGTGGTCGCTGTTTGAGCTCACCTATCACGAGGGGCGGCTGGTGGAGGCCACCCAGACCGCAATTGACGGAAGTTTTGTCCGCGGACCCCAAGCTCTGCGACCATTGGTCGGCGCTCGGGGCGGCCGTTTCATCGTGACCAAAGCTCAAACCTCAAAGACCTACACTGGAGATCTCGAAGGCGAGTTAGCTGCGGCGGTCGAGGACATCCGGGCCACGGTGGATGCCGTGCACGGCAGCGAGCTCCAAAAGGTGAGCGGTGTCGAGCTGGAGGCGTCCGTCCTGAATGCGTTCTTGCGCAGCTCACCGCCCGAGGCACGATCGGTTGCCGAACAACTCGCATCCGGGCGTGCACCGAGCGAGCTCATAGATACGGGCGAGGTCGATCGTGAGCTCGTAGAGTCGGTGTTGCTCGCTTTCGCGCGACGGGCAGGGATCCGCGCCGTGCACGGTCTCGGTGGTGAAGACCGCGTGCTCGTCGCGAGCGCCAAGCGACTGGAGCAGTACCAGTTCCGACGCGAGGGGGAGAGGACTTCCGATTCTGCGAGCCTTCGGTGGCATTCCGAGCTGGAAGATGCAGAGCAGCGTTCGTCACCGGATTTGCGTCGGGACTTCGATCGGCTGCTCGGCTCCGACGAGGGACAGGACGTAGACGCGCTGCTGCGCGACGCGACGCGCACCGAAGCCGCGCTGGCGATGCAGGACGTGCCCACAAACGACCCTCCAAGCGCGCACGTCGACAACGTCCGAAATGGTCGGCGCACGGTCCGCTCGAGCGCAGCTCGGGATCGTCCCGGCGTGCTGGGCTGGTCGTTCGTTCTAGTGGTCCTAGCCGTCACCATGATCCTGGCGTGGAGAACGTATGAGCTCCGCACGATGGCGTCGGCGGCCCACGGTCCTCCGGCCCAAGAGACATCGGCCATCCCCACCCAGGAATCGTCGCCTGCGCCGGTTCCAGCCAGACCAGCTACCGTCGCCGAGGTCGACCAACCCGAGCTCGAAGCGTTAGGCCTCGCGCCGTTTGCCGGAGCGCTCAAGAGCGACCTGCCCGACGGTCTCGCGGTCAAAGCCGGGCAGGGAGCGTTGATGGTCGAAGCCGACCCGTCCGCCACCGACGTCATCGTCTACGTCGACGAACGAGAGGTCGGGCTCGCCCCCGTCTCCCTCGCGCTCGCCGAAGGGCGTCACGAGATCGCGTTCCGCGTTCACGACGATGTTTTCTACCGGTTCACGTACATCCACGTAGGCAAGACCCGCGTCCTGAGCATTCCCTAGTTCTGGCCGGACGCGGCCGGTGAGCCGGGTTTGTTGACGGGTCTCGATCACGCGTGCTACCGCGAGGTCGATGTGGGGTAGGACCCTCTTGGGAGCCACGCTTGCGCTGGTCGTCGCGGCGAGTGGCTGTCGCTCGGCGTCGGGCGCCCTCGGCAAGGCGCCGTACTCTGGGCTGCGGACCCACCTCGACTTGATGCAGGTCCGGCACCTTGCCGAGATCGATCACGGTGGCTGGTATCTCGACTTTGGAACCCCCGCCCAGGCCAAGTACACCGTCGGCGATTGGCGAAGTGGCTGGCTTGGCCAGGGAGCGGACGGCGACATCACCTTCAGCTACGTCGGGATTCGTGGCCGCACGTACTTCGAGGCGGACGGAGCCGAGGCGTTGATCGCCCGTGTCGTCCTGAGGCGGCACGGCACTCGCGCGCTCACACCCTACCTCAACAACAAACAGCTCCAGTCGATTCATTTCCGCGCCGGCGAGAGCTTCGAGCAATACGACATTCCCCTTCCGGCCGAGCACGTGCGACCTGGCGAGAACTACCTGCTGTTCACCTTCGGTGGCACGACTCCCATCGACGGCGAACAGGTGTCGGTGGCGATGTCGTCCGTTCACATCCTGCGGGCAAGAAGTGCCAGTCATACATGGGAGCCCCCGAGCTACGGCGCGCTCCAAGCGACCGTGCGTATCGACAAGCAAGAGCGCAAAGCATTGGTCGTCAACCGACCCACCACTTTGCGCTATCAAGTGCAGGTGCCCCCTCGCGCCAAGCTTGGCGTCGGCGTCGCGTTGGAAGGCGAAGGTGAAGCACGCGCGCGAATCATCGCACAGGCCGACGGCGAGCCGCGACGTGAGCTCTTCGGCACGAAGGTTGGCGCCGAGTGGGATGACCAGGTCATCGATCTCTCGGCGTATGCCGGCAAGGTCGTGCGCCTCGACTTCATCGCGGAAGGAGCGGCAGGGCCAGGCAGAGTCGCGTGGAGCTACCCCCGCATCCTGCTCCAGCCTATCGAGCGCCAGGAGCTCAAGCCGGCCAAGAACGTCGTCGTACTGCTGATCGACACGCTCCGCGCAGACAAGCTCCGCCCGTTCAACGCCAAGACCCGCGTCAAAACGCCCATCATCGATGCGGTCGCCGCCGAGGGCGTGATCTTCGAAACCGCCCAGTCGCCCGAGAACTGGACCAAGCCCGCGGTCGCATCGGTCCTCACGGGGCTTCATCCGCTCACGCACCAACAAAAGCAGGGCGATTCCAAGCTGCCCGGCTCGGCGCTCTTGCTGAGCGAGCACCTGCAACAGCAAGGCTTCGATACAGGGAGCTTCATTGCGAACGGGTATGTCTCTGATCGATTCGGCTTCGATCAAGGGTGGGACCAATACACGAACTACATTCGCGAAGGCAAGAGCACCGAAGCTGCCAATGTGTTCAAGCAAGCGGCCGACTGGATCGAACAACGCAAGGACGAACGCTTCTTCGCATACATCCAGACCATCGATCCCCACGTGCCCTACGATCCGCCGGGCGACTACCTGCGCATGTACGACCCAAGTCCGTACACGGGCGCAGTGCGGCCACGCATGACCGGCGATTTGCTCGAAAAAGCCAAACGCCGGCCGCCGGCGGTCACCTTTACTCAGCGCGATAAAGAACACTTGGTCGCGCTTCACGATGGTGAGATCACTCAGCACGATCACTTCCTCGGGAAGTTCATCGAGCGACTCAAGGCGATGGGCATCTGGGAGGACACTCTGCTCGTCATCACCTCGGACCACGGCGAGGAGTTCGACGATCACGGTTCGTGGGGTCACGGGCATTCGATCTATCAGGAGCTCCTTCACGTTCCGTTGATGTTCCGTTTGACGCAGCGCCTCCCCGCGGGTGCCCGTGTGCCGGAGGTCGTCAGCACGATGGATATCCCCGCGACGGTGCTCGAGCTGATCGGCGCGCCGCCCATGCCCGACGACGAGGGCAAGAGCCTCGTCCCATTCATGTTAGGCGATCAGCCCCCGGGGCCACCGGTCGCCTTCAGCGATTTCCAAGACGATCGGCGCGTGATCACGGCGGGGCATTGGAAGTTCCTCCTACGCGGCAACCTCACTTCGACCATGTTCGATCTCCAGGCCGATCCGCGCGAGCGCGCGCAACTCAGCAGCGCCGACCGGCCCATTGCGAGGCGCTACTGTCGAACCATGCTCAGTCAGTTTCTGGGGGCGGCGGACCGCGGAGCGTGGTGGCATGCCGAGCAGGGCAAAGGTGCTCAGCTGGGTCGCGAAAACGCCGAAATGGACGAAACGATTCGCGGGCAGTTGAGAGCCCTGGGCTACGCGCACTAAGATAGCCTCGATTCGCATGCTCATTGAGCAAAGACCGGACCGCTACCTTCGCAGCCCGAGGCTCGAGGCGACCTCCGATGGGGGCGCGTTCTTGCACGTCATCGCCTGGGGCCCGGATGGCGAGTACATCCTTCGGTTCACGGTGACTCCGGAAGGTGAGGTCACCGGCAAACCGATCGCCCTCGAACACGCTCCGGCGATCATGGGCCTAAGGCCGTCGATGCCCCCAACCATCAGCGACGACCCCGAGAGCCAAGACGAAGCTGCGCACTCCGGCTGGCGCGCCCAGGTGGAGCGAGAAGATGGGCGCTCGACCGTCGTCGTGACTTCGCCCGCGGGCCATACGCACGCTGTGTGGAGCGCGAACGGCATCGCCGCCGCGCCGGCGGTCGCCGCCGCCCAGGGCGGTGCGTGGGTCGCGTTTCATCACGATGTTCGAGAGGACAGCGGTCGACCCGACGTTGCCAAGTGGATCGCGCTCCGTTTCGTCGACCTGCAAGGAGACGTGTTCGAACCGGTGGCTCCGATGACCGATCGTGATCGCGATCTCGTCGGCGAGCAACAGTCCTTCGAGTTCCCGACGTTGATCGTCGGCCAGGACGGCGCGGTCGACCTGTTTGGCCGCGGCTCGCACAACTTCCATCGACAGCGCGTCGACGGCCAGGGCTTCTCATCGCTCCATCCATTCGGGGTGGGGATGTGGGGTTGCCGCGGTCGCCGCATCAATGCGGCTCGCCTCGCGGGTGGCCGTACGCTCACTGCGCGGCGCGACCGAAAGGGCATTGCGCTCGAGGTGTTCGACGAACCAACCGGCGGTGCGCCCGAGCTACGACGGGTCAAGCCCGAGGTGCCACAGCCAGCGCTGCCTTCGCCGCCAAGGCCCGTGTGGTCTGGCCCGCGGGTGCTCTTCGGCGACATCCAACAACACAGCGCGCATTCCGACGGTATCGGTTCGGCCGATGAGGCCTACCTGCGGTCGCGTTATCGCTACGGGGATGACTTCGCGTCGTTGACGGACCACGAGTCGTTCCTCGGCAAACGCATTGGGCCCGGCGAGTGGGCCTATCTCCAGGCCGTCACCGAGCGACACAACGATCCCGGGCGTTTTTCCACCATCGTGGCTTACGAATGGACCGGCAAGGCCTATCCCGGCCCCGGACACAAATGCGTCTACCTTCCCGGACCGGGCTTTTCGATCGTCTCGCGCGATCAAGTACCCGAGGGACGCGATCTCGTGCGCGAGGTCATCGAGATGGGTGCCTTCACGGGGCCGCATCACATAGGTTGGACAGGCGCGGATGAGGAAGGTCACGATCCCGAAGGCCAGCCGGTCTGGGAGATCTGTTCGTGCCACGGTTGCTATGAGTACCCCGACCACCCGCTGGGCCACCGCGGCGATCACGGCGATCAGTTCGTCCAGCCGATGCTCAACAAGGGCCATCGGTTTGGTTTCATCGCGTGCTCCGATAGCCACGGTCTATTGTGGCACCACGGGGAGTGTCGGAAACGCGACCCGTTTCGAACGGGGCTCACCGGCGTGCTCACCGAAGAGTGCACGCGTGAGGCGATCCTGAGGGCGATCCGAAAACGCCGCTGCTATGCCACGAGTGGCGCCAAAATCCTCTTGGACATGCGCGTTGGCAAGCATCCCATGGGCAGCGAGATCGAAGCAGGCGGTCCGAGCGAGGTCATCGCGCACGCGCAGGGTACCGACGACCTCCTCAAGGTCGAGCTCATCGGGCCAGAGGGCACGATCGCGCAGACCGATCCGGCCGGCGCCTCGGCCACCTTGGTCGCCGAGGTCGAAGTGCCCTATGTCTACGCCCGCGTGACCCAGGTCGACGGCGAGATGGCTTGGGCGAGCCCGATCTTCTTCGACCGGGTGTAGTAGTGACGAGGACTCCCGCGTTGTGCGCGTTCCTGGGAGCAATGGGCACAGCCGTGATCGGCACGGCCGAACCGTTGGTCGGCATCGACGAAGCGTGGCTGCCGGCGCGCGAGGGGGCAGAGGTGCTCGCGGGCTGGTCGGTGGCGCTGGATGCGGACACAGTCGCCGTCGGCGCCGTCGTCGACGGTGAAGCGCTCTCGGATGCGAGCGCTGGCGGCGTCTATGTGTTCGCGCGTGATCGTTCGGGGTGGAGCCGACAATCGAGGCTTCTGATGTTGCCCGGAGTGCCGACAGGTCGCTTCGGTCATGCCGTGGCGATCGACGGAGACCAGATCGTCGTCGGGGCACCCGAGGCGGACGGTGCGGACTATCGCGCGGGCCTCGCGTACCTGTACGCCCGCAAGGACAGGACGTGGAATCCCCAGACGTGGTTCTTCGCGCCATTCGGTCGGATGGGGGATGCCTTTGGCTGGGCCGTCGCGGTCGATGGGGACACACTCGTCATCGCCGCGCCCTTCGAAGACGTAGGGGACTTACCCGACGTGGGTAGCGTCTACGTGTTCGAGCGCGGCGGTTCGATTTGGCTCTTACACCAGAAACTGACGCCCGCTTCTCCGCGATCATCCCAGTACTTTGGTTTCGCGCTCGACATCGCGGTGGATACCATGGTGGTCGGCGCCCCCGGCCGTGCCGAAGCACGAGACTTCTCGGGCAGCGCCCACGTTTTCGTGCGCGACGGCCTGACTTGGCGTTCCAGCCAGGTGCTCTCAGCCGACACGAGGACCTTCGGTTTTGATGTTTGCCTCGCGGACGATCGACTCGCCGTCGGCGCGCCCGGTGACGGCCATGCGGGTCCCCGTTCGGGGGCCGCGTTCCTGTACGAGCGCGCCGATGATCAGTGGCTCATGTCCCAGCGACTGGAAGCCGCGGACGCCAAAGCGGGCGATCACTTCGGCTTCGCCGTCGCTCTCGATCGCGATCGCCTGGTGGTGGGGGCCCCCGCCGACAGCGACGACGGTCCGAACGCAGGGAGCGTTAGCTTGTTCGCGTTCGAGGGAGATTCATGGAGCGAGCAGAGTGAGGTTCAATTGTCTTTTCCTGTGGCGGACGCGCATCTGGGCCACGCCGTTGCCTTGGGCGGTGACGTCGCGATCGCGGGAATTCCTTACGCGAGCAGCGATGATGGGACCGGTGCCCACGTGTTTCGCCTCGGTTTGGGTCAGGGAGCTTCCTGCACCGACACCACACAATGCGCGACGCAGCATTGCGTGGACGGGATCTGTTGCGAGTCTGAATGCGATAAAGGCGCCGCGCCCTGTCTCGGGTGCGCTGGGCGTCGTACCGACGCCGATGATGGCCTGTGCCGGCCGATGCGGGCGGGAATCGTCTGTCGCGACCCCGTGTGCCGGGCCGGGGTGCACATGCTGGCAGGCGTTTGCGATGGCCAACACGGTGACTGCCCGGTGTCCGACACCGAAGGTTGTGCGCCCTACCTATGTGGGCCACGAGAATGCCGCACGGGCTGTGAGAACGACGCCGACTGCACGCTCGGGTTTCGCTGCTTGCAGGACGAGTGCCTTCCCGCGCAGGCCTCGAAAAAGGCGCCCGGGTGCGGGTTCGGCACGCCTTGAATGGCAGGTTCTTGGGGATCCCAGTGCGCTCCATTACCCTGTCGGAGGTGAGCAGGTGGGTACCAACCGGTTGTGCCTTGTTGCTGATGGCCGCGGTTTCTGTGGCCGCGGAGGAAGCCCCCTCGGACGACGAGACCACGGCCGAGGAGTCGGCGCCAACCGAGACGTCGACCAGGGAGTCGAGCTATCCCGGCGTCGTGCCTGGGTCGGGCCATGCGCCCCCCCGTGCGCGGGCCATGAAGGGGAAGGCTCGGCTACTCACCTGGCCCGGGTTTCAACCGAAGACAGATGGCACGTCCCGTTTCTTCCTCCAAACCTCGCGACCCGTAGAGGTCGTCGAAAAGCGCGGCAAGAAGCGTTTCGAGTTGTTGCTTCGAGAAACCAGGGTGCATCTGAGCAATACGCTTCGGCCACTAGTGACGCGCCACTTCGATACGCCGGTCGTTCGCGCCCTGGTCAAGCGTCGCGGACGTAAAGGCGTGGCGATCGTGTTCGACCTGCGCGAAGACGTCTCCCCGGTCGTTTCTCAAAAGGTCGAAAAAGACGGCTACAACTACGTCTATGTCGATTTTCCCGCGTCCGGCTCGGGCTCTTAGGTCGCGCTAACCCACTTGCGAGCGACCCGTCGGCGCGGCGCCGTCCTTCGCCCACAACTCGATGACCTCTCGCAGGTCGTCGAGGGTGTACGGCTTGGAGAGATAGTCGTCCATGCCGGCGGCGATCGCCCTCGCTCGATCATGCTGCATCGCGTGTGCGGTGAGCGCGATGACGGCGACCCTGCGTGCGCCACTGGAGCTCTCGCGTTCACGTACGAGCTCGGTCGCTTGGTATCCATCGAGGATCGGCATCTGGCCGTCCATGAGCACGACGGAGTAGCCGTGCCCCGGCTTCAGTGCATCGAGTGCCGCTTGACCGTCTACGACAGATTGCGCCTCGTAGCCCAGCAGCCGCAGGTGTTCCATCACGACCATGCGATTTACCTCATTGTCCTCGGCGACCAGAATCTTCACGTTCGACCGCGGGCGGATGGCGCGATCTTCGCTGAGGGCTCGGCGTCGCGGTCTTGTCCGAGGCGCGCTCGACTCGAGCGCTTGTGTCCCGAACAAGTCGAAAGGGATCACGAATGAGAACGAGCTGCCCCCGTCGGGCTCGCTTTGGATCTCGAGGTCGCCTCCCATGAGCTTCACGAGCTCCGCGCAGATCGGTAGCCCCAGGCCGGTTCCGCCGTATTTCCGCGTCGTCGAAGATTCGGCCTGCGAGAACGGTTTGAAGATCCGCTCTTGTTGTTCGTCGGAGATCCCGATTCCCGTATCCGTCACTCGGAATTCGACCTCCGCGGTCTCGCTGCTCCGTGACCGTACCGAGCTGACCTGGACGGTGATCTCGCCCGTTTCGGTGAACTTGAGTGCGTTGGTCAGAAGGTTGGTGATCACTTGCTTCAAGCGAAGCGGATCGCCGTACACCTCGTCGGGCACGTCCTCACCGACGACCAAGCTGAGCCGAAGTTCTTTCTCGCAGGCGGTCTTGACGTGGCTCGTGCCGATTTCGTCGATCAGCCCCGGGAGGTCGAACGGGACCTTCTCGACCGCCATCTCACCAGCGTGGATCTTCGATGCATCGAGCAGATCGTTGACCAGGGCGAGCAGGGTGGCGCTCGAACGCTTCGCTTCCGACAGATACGTGTCTTTCGGTGATGGGAGATCCTCGGGCTCGATCAGATCGAGCATGCCGATGATCCCGTTGAGCGGCGTCCGAAGCTCGTGGATCACATGTGCCATGAACGAATCGCGTTCATCGGTATCGACACCAGAAGGCCCAGTGCGGCGCACTTGGGCACGGCTCGATGGGGAGGGAGTCGAGCCTTCCGAACGATGGGGGACAAGCAGACGCCGAATTCGGCCAAGCAAAGTGTCTTCTGCGCTCTCTCTCGCGGGCCTGTGTTCTGTCGGGTGCTCAGACAACGATGATGCTCCTTAAGGACTAGAATTCGCGGCTTTGAAAGTCTAGCAAGACCGACCCCTTAGGGCGAATCGATTGGATGTCGATGCTGGCGCGTAAGCTAAGGACTGGAATATACGGGATATTTGGCGAGGCGAAAGCGGTCAGTCGCCCTTTTCCGCACGGAGGGCCTCTCGGACCCGATCCACGAGCGAGCTCCTGGCGATTTCGTCCTGGCGCTTGGCGCGGAGGTCCTTGAGCTGGGCCGTACCCGCCGCGACCTCGGCCTCGCCAAGGACCAGTGCCAAGGGCGCGCCGATGTTGTTCGCACGTCGAAGCTGGCTCTTGATCGAGTTGCCCCTGAGGTCCACCTCGACCCGCAATCCCGCCTCGCGCAGCTCGCGCCCTACGACGGCCCCCTCGCTTTCGCAGCCGGGTTGCGCGACGACAAACACCTCGACGTGGGTCCGCGCGTCCTGCTTGGGCATGGCGAGCAGCAAGCGCTCGATCCCCATCGCGAAGCCTACCGCCGGTGTGTCCTTGCCGCCCAGGCCCTTGACCAGGTTGTCGTAACGGCCGCCTCCAAGGAGCGCGTTTTGCGCGCCCAGATCGCCGCTCAAGCCGCGCACCTCGAACAACGTTCGCGTGTAGTAGTCGAGCCCGCGTACTAGAGAGCCATCGACACGATACGGGGTGCCAAGTGCGTCGAGCGTGGCGCACAAACCGTCGAAATGCGTCCGGTCTTCCTTGCCGAGGTGCTCGAGAATGTGGGGCGCCTTGCTTGCGATTTCCGCGCAGCGCGGGACTTTGCAGTCGAGGACCCGCATCGGGTTGGTGTCCATTCTGCGCTGACAGTCAGGGCAAAGCTGGTCCCGGTGTGGCTCGAGATAGGCCAAGAGCGCCTTGCGATAGCGCGGCCTCGTCTCTTTCCCACCAAGCGAGTTGACCAGGACCTCGACCTCTTGGATGCCCAGGTCGCGAACGAAACCGACGACCATGTCGATGACCTCGGCATCGATGTGCGGTCCGGGGTCGCCGTAGACCTCGATGCCGCCCTGGTAGAACTGACGGTACCGCCCTTTGGCCGGACGCTCCCGCCGGTACATCGGGCCGAGGTAGTACCACTTGGTGATCGGCTCCTTGCCGCCAACGCTGTGCTGCACGTACGCCCGAACGCACGAAGCCGTCCCTTCGGGGCGCAGCGTGAGCGACTTGTCGCCTTTGTCGGTGAACGTGTACATCTCCTTTTCGACGATGTCGGTCGTCTCACCGATCGAACGAACGAAGAGCTCGGTTGGCTCCACGATCGGCGGCCGCACCTCCTGGTATCCATATCGTTCGGCTACATCGCGAAACGAGTCCTCGAGTCGGCGCCAACCCGGCATCTCCTGGGGCAGGATGTCCTTCATCCCCTTGACGGCTTGCAGCGAGCTCACCGCCCTCCGCTTACCCGGTCCTCCCCGATGCCGCAAGAACTGGGCGTTCCCGATTGACGGCCGCAACGCGGTTCAACTGGGGCCGGGGACGCAGATCGAGTCGCCCGGGTCGATGTCGCACTCGCCCTCGGCGGGACAGAGATCGATGTCGCTCAAGCACCTGAAGCCGACCAGGCAGTCCAAGTCGCGATCGCAGGGCTCGAAGCACACCGGCATGTCGGTTTCGCCGCCCGCCGCATCGCTCGGGTAGCAGCTCCCAAAGCGCGTCGTTACGACACCACGTGGGCAGTCGGCCGAGCGCGCTCCAAGCTCTCGGCAGCCAACGGTGCAGATCGCGTTTTCGAACTCAGCGCCAGCGAAGTCGACGATGAGCTCCTCACAACGGGTAGCTGCCAGCGTACAATCGTCGATGTCAAAGCAGGTGCCGTACACCGCAGACACGAACTCCGGGTCGTCGGTGCACGCGGCGCCGAGCAGGGTAGCGCAGAGGACGACGGCGCAGACCCAACGCATCTTGCCTAGCGGCCCTTACCCGTCTTGATGAGGTGCTGAATCCCTTCGCCGAGTCCCTCTGCCGTCAGCGGGTACATGTCGAACACCTCGCGTACGTAGTCGATCGTGTTGCCCGTCCAGTACTTCTGCGGCTCGGGGTTGAGCCAGATGCTGCGATCGAAGTGGTCGCGCAGCATCATCAGCCACGCAATGCCTTGAATGCCCCGATCATCGCCCAAGTCTTGAGAGCCTCCCGCTGCCAGGAGCTCGTACGGGGCCATCAGCGCATCCCCGACGAGGACCAGCTTGTAGTGGCTACCGCATTCATGGATCAGGTCCCGAACTCGCACGGGCTCATCGAACCGCTCGGTGGCGTACACGTGACCGTACACGCAGTTGTGGAAGTAGTATGTGCGGAGCTCCTTGAAGTGCGTCGACTTCTTCGTGGCGGAAAACAGGCGCGAGCACAGGTGGGCGAATGGATCCATCGAGCCACCGACGTCCATCATCAAGATGATGCGCGTGTTCGGTCTGCGAGGAGGCCGCGTGACCACTTCGAGCTCGCCTCCGTTTTGCGCGGTCGCGTCGATGGTGCCGTCGAGGTCGAGCTCCTCTTCGCCGCCTTCGCGGACAAACGCGCGCAGCTTGCGAAGCGCGATCTGAATCTGCCGGACGTCCAACGTGAGGTCCTGACGGTAAGGTCGGTACGCGCGCGCATCGGCAGTCTTGATCGCGCTCCGGCCGCCGGGTGCGCCCCCAATCCGAAACCCCTGCGGGGCCTGGCCACCGTGACCGAACGGGGACGTCCCACCGGTCCCGATCCAACGGTTACCGCCGTGGTGCTCTCCGTCTTGCTCGCGGAGACGCTCTTCAAACATCCGTTTGAGCTCTTCCATGTCGAGGCTCTCGATGAACTCCCGCTGTTCATCGGTGAGCTCACCGGTTTGCTCGTGGGCGTTCTTGAGCCATTCCCAGAGCTCGTCCTTGAGCTTCTTTGATTCGATTTCGACGCCCTTGAAGAACGAAAGGAACGCCTCATCGAACAAGTCGAGGTGTGCTTCGGTGTGGATCATCACCGCGCGCGCAACGTTGTAGAAACCATCGAGCGAGCTGTCGTGGAGCCCTGCCTTGAGCGCCTCGGCGACCGCGAGGACCTCTTGCGTCCCGACGGGAACGCCCCGCTTCCGAAGCTCGTAGAGAAAAGGAACTAGCATTGCGCCCCCCGTCGGTCGGCGGACAGCGGCCAGCGGATCGCGGCCAGCGGTGCGCGGCCAGCGGCTTGCGGCCAGCGGATCAACTCCGCCACTGCCTTCCTCCCGACAACTGATCGGCATAGGCCGTGAGGTCCTGCTCCTTCTTCAACAGGGCGCCGAGGAAAGGGATGTTCTGCTCGAGCTTCACATCCTTGATGCCAGCTCGTTGAAGCACCGCGATCCAGTCGATGAGCTCGCTGGTGCTCGGGCGCTTGCGCAATCGTTGCATGCGGCGGATCTCGTAGAAGGTATTGATCGCCTGCTCCACCAGGCTTTGCTCGACCTTCGGATGATGGACCTTCACGATCCGGTCCATCAGCTCGGGCGTCGGGAAATCGATGAAGTGGAACACGCACCGACGGAGGAAAGCATCGGGCAGCTCCTTCTCGGCATTGCTGGTGATGATCACCACCGGCCGCTCTTTGGCAGCGACCTCGCGCTGCGTCTCGTCGATGTAGAACTGCATGCGGTCGAGCTCGTTCAAAAGGTCGTTTGGGAACTCGATATCGGCCTTGTCGATCTCGTCGATCAGAAGGATCACACGTGCATTCGCGTCGAAGGAGCGACCCACCGGTCCGAGCTTGATGTACTGGTTGATATCGTGAACGTCCTTGTCGCCAAAGCGCGAATCATAGAGCCGCTGCACCGTGTCGTAGACGTAAAGGCCATCCTGAGCGCGCGTGGTGCTTCGGATGTTCCACCGAACGAGCGGCATGCCTATCGCTTCTGCGACAGCCTCTGCGAGCAGGGTTTTCCCCGTACCGGGTTCGCCGCGGACCAGGAGCGGTCGCTCGAGGACCAAGGCGCAGTTCACGGCCGCCTCGAGGGCGTCGTTGGTAAGATACGTGGAAGTTCCGGAAAAACGCTTGAATGGCTCGGACATCAAGTCAACGTATCACGAGCCCCTGATCTCGCCAGACCCCTGTTTTTGGCCTGCCTTGACAGCGTGAGGGCCGCCCTCAATAGTAGCGCGCCCGCGATCGGAACCTGGGTGGCGGCGCACGCAGCACGAGTCGATTTCAATGTCCAAGTTTGTCCTACAGATCCAGGACCTCCAAGAGTCCGGGCGGGACTGGAATTTCGAGATTCCGGCCGCTTGGCTGAAGTCCGCGCTCACCGATTCAGACCTCAATGCGCACTCCGACGACGGCCCCGGACGGCTGAGCGTTCATGCGCAGCTGAGCGGCGCAGATGTGCTGGTCCAAACCGGGATCGAAGCGCGTGTCTACGCCGAGTGCTCGCGCTGTTTGGGCGACGTGCCTCTCGACGTGGATGTTCACGTCACCTCCATCTTCAGCCCCGCGCACACCCGACCGACGGTGGACGAGGACCTGGAGCTCGGCGACGATGAGCTCGATCGCGACTACTACTCGGGCACCGAAATCGTGCTCGATGAGCTCGTCCGGGAGCACGTGATCTTGGAAGCGCCGATGCAGCCGCTCTGCTCGGATGCGTGTCCGGGCATCGAGATCCCCGAGCACATCAAGCCTCCCGAGGACGTCTTTGGCAAAGGCAGTCAAAAAGACTCGCCCTTTGCCGTGCTAGGTAAACTCAAAACAAAGCTCGCGAAGAACGAGGAGTAATCCGGTGGCCGTACCCAAACGCAGAACCAGTGCCCGAAAGCGCGACCAACGTCGGGCTCAACATGACAAGATCAAAGCGCCCAACGTCATTCCGTGTCCCAACTGCGGTGACGTGATGCTGCCGCATCGTGCGTGCCCGGCCTGCGGCTTTTACAAAGGACGCCAGGTCATGAAGGGCAGCACCGAGGAGCTCGAGTAGACGTCGCCAACGATGTTTGATCTGAGCGACAAGGTGGCGGTGGTGACCGGCGGCTCCCGCGGAATTGGCCGGGCCACCTGTGTTGCGCTCGCGACAGCGGGGGCACACGTAGTGGTCAACTTCAAGAGCAATGAGGAAGCCGCCAAGGGCACCCTTCGGGAGATCGAAAACCAGGGTGCACGCGGGGATATGGTGCAGTTCGACGTCGCAGACGAAGAGGCGGTCGATGCGTCTATCAGCCAGCTTCATGAGCGTCTCGGTCAAGTTGACATTCTGGTCAACAACGCCGGCCAATCTGCCGAGCAGCTGATGCTGCGCGTCGGGGAGGAGGACATCGACAGGGTGTTCTCGACGAATGTGAAGGGCGCCATGTTCTGCGCCAAGGCGTGCCTGCGTCCCATGATGCGGGCCAAAAAGGGGCGTATCATCAACCTCTCGAGCGTGGTTGCCGAGGCAGGAAACCCCGGGCAGGCCGTTTACGCTTCATCCAAAGCGGCGCTGATCGGGCTCACCAAGACCCTCGCAAGGGAGTATGCTTCGCGTGGAATCACGGTGAACGCGGTGGCGCCAGGCTACATAGAGACCGACATGACCTCCGGACTTTCCGAAGAGCTCCAACAAAGAATTGTGGAGCAAACGCCTCTGGGGCGCGTCGGTAAACCAGAAGAGGTCGCTTCAGCCATCGTTTTCTTGGCGAGCGACGAGGCAGCTTACGTTACCGGGCAGGTTGTCCGGGTCAATGGAGGGATGTACGTCTGAGGACGTTCCCTCGTAGAGTTCAACGCGGATGGCCGCGCTGGAGGATCACATGGACATCGCCGAGAAGGTAAAAGAAATCGTATCGCAGCAGCTCGATGTAGACGAGAGCGGCATCGAAGAAGGGGCCAACTTCATCGAGGACTTGGGGGCAGACTCGCTTGCCATCGTCGAGTTGGTATTGGCATTCGAGGAGCAGTTCGAAATCGACATCGATGACGAGGACACCGAGAAGATTCGCACCGTGGGTGATGCGATCAGTTACATCAAGGAGCACATGGACAAGTAGCTTCGGACGAGCCGCGGCTGCGGCGCCGGAGCTTACTCGGTGGTTGTGATGCGACGTGTGGTGATCACGGGGCTCGGAGCGGTCAGTCCTTGCGGGGTGGACGCCGAGACGACGTGGCAAAACGTGATCGCCGGTAAGAGCGGCATCGGCCCCATCACCTTGTTCGACGCCAGCGACTACGCCTCACGCATCGCCGGTGAGTGCCGCGACTTCGACCCGCTTCAATACTTCGAGAAAAAGCGCCTACGGGAGGGCGGGAGGTTCATCCATTTCGCGGTCGGCGCCGCGGCCCAGGCGATCGAGGCGGCGGGTTTTGAGCCGTCCGAAGCCGCAAAAGACCGCGTGGGCACGTTCATCGGTGTCGGCTTTTGCGGTACGGACAAGTTCGAGGACGCCCTCGAAACGGTCACCGAGCGCGGTCCCCGCAAGCTGACGCCGTACGCGATCCCCTCGATGATTTCGAACCTCGCACCGGGGCAAATCTCGATGCGCTGGGGCTTTCGCGGGCCAAGCTACACGCACTGCAGCGCCTGCGCGTCGGGAGCGCACGCCATCGGCGATGCCTTTCGGTGGATCCAACTCGGCAAGATCGATGCGGCGGTCGCAGGCGGCACCGAAGCCGCGATCTCCCGGGTCGCGCTCGCTGGTTTCGCGTCGATGCGAGCGCTCTCCAAGCGAAACGACGAGCCGAAAAAGGCCAGCCGTCCGTTCGATCGCGGTCGTGATGGCTTCGTGATCGCGGAGGGTGCGGGCGTCGTCGTTCTGGAAGAACGAGACGCGGCGGTGAAGCGCGGGGCGCCGATCCTCGCCGAGGTCATCGGCTACGGCGCGTGTTCCGACGCGTATCACATGACCCAACCCGCACCAGAAGGTGAGGGCGCGCGCCGCTCGATGAGCCTTGCGATCGAAGACGCGCAAATCTCAGCGGACAGCGTCGATTACGTCAATGCGCACGCGACGTCTACGCCTACCGGGGACACCCTCGAGCTGGGCGCGATTCGTTCCGTCTTTGGGGCCCATGCCACCGCGGGATTGTGCGTATCGAGCACCAAGAGCATGACTGGGCATCTTCTCGGGGCTGCAGGCGGGCTCGAAACCGCACTCGTCGCTAAGGTGCTGGCCGAAGGCGTGGTTCCGCCCAATATCAACCTCGACGACCCCGAGCCCGAGGCAGAGGGGATGGGTCTGGTCCCGCACACCGCCCAAGAACGCCCCGTGTCGGTCGCGCTCTCGAACTCGTTCGGTTTCGGCGGGACGAACTGCACCCTCGTGCTAAAGAAGCACTCGTAATGTCCCGCACGCTGATCGTCGGCGCCGACCACGCCGGTTTTGCCCTGAAGCAGCAGCTCGCCGAGGCCGCCGCGGAGCTTGGTTATGTGATTCGTGACGTCGGCACCGACAGCGAGGAGTCGACCGACTACCCGGATTACGCGCACGAGGTGGCCAACGCGGTCGTCGCAGGGGAGGGCGTTGGATTGCTCGTGTGCGGTACGGGCATCGGCATGTCGATGACCGCCAACCGGCACGCGGGTGTTCGAGCCGCGGTGTGTGGCAACGTCTACAGCTCGACCATGGCGCGACGTCACAACGACGCCAACGTGTTGTGCATTGGGTCGCGGGTCACAGGTCCGGTATTGGCCGCGCAGATTCTCAAGGCGTTCTTGACCAGTGATTTCGAGGGCGGTCGCCACGAGCGCCGCGTCAAGAAGATCGAAAAGTGAGAGTCCCCCAGGACCAGCGCTTCCGCGATGAGTCCGTTCGCTTCGAGCTCAAGTGGAACTGCGAAGACTGCGCCAACTTCGACTCCGAACGCGGCTGCGCGCACGCCTACCCGACGCACCGGCATCGCCGCTCTAGGTACGACGACCCCGAGGCCGACCTGCTGTTTTGCAAGGACTTCGAGCTCGCCTAGGCGGCGCGGGCAGGGGCTTTTTCGCGCGCGTGCAGGCGCATGCGAAGGCCCTTCTTCATGCGCAGCGTGACGGAGGGATGGAACTCGAGCTCCTGGTTTGGGAGGAGCTCGAGTCGGTACTTCCGAATCAGCGTGGCGAGCAGAAGCACGGCCTCCATGATGGCGAAGTGATTGCCGATGCAAATGCGCGGCCCCCCGCCAAATGGGAAGTAGGCGAACTTGTGGATCCCTTCGGCGCGCTCGGGCAGCCAGCGATCGGGATCGAACCTCTCCGGTTCCGGGAAGTACTCGGGCAAGCGATGGGTGACCCACTGTGAAAAGAGGAGCGTGGATCCCTTTTCGAGGGTGTAGCCCGCAAGCTCGATGTCCTCGAGGAGCTCGCGGCCAATCGTCCACACCGGAGGATAGAGGCGCATCGCTTCCTTGATGACCCGGCCGATGTAGTCGAGTCGTTCGACGTCATCGGCGTTTGCGGGACGGTCGCCGAGCACGCGGACGGCCTCTTCATGTGCTTTCTGTTCCATCTCGCGGTTCTGGGACAGGAAATAGAATGCGTACGTGAGGGCGAGGGAGGTGGTTTCGTGGCCCGCGAGAAAGAGGGTGACGAGCTCATCTCGGAGTTGCTGGTCGCTCATCGCCCCTTGCTCATCTTTCGCGTGCAGGAGCGCACTCAGGAGATCGCCACGGTCTTCGCCGCTCCCGCGCCGCTCGGCCACGATGTCAGTGATGATTTTGTCGACCGAGAGAACCGCTTTTTGGAAGCGACGGTTCTCTCGGCCGGGCCACCATGCCGGCGTGGGAATCAGCGTTTCGAGGGACTCGACGTAAAAGTCGCTGATGACGTAAAGCGCTTCGCCGACCTCTTTGGCGGTGCCTCGCACGTCGGCATCGAAGAGCGTCTTACCGACGACGTCCAGCGTGAGCTCGCTCATCGCTGCCGATGCGTCGATCTCTTGCCCGTCTTTCCAATCTGCGAGAGTACGGGCCCCGGCGGCCGCCATGGCATCTCCATAGGTCTTGATGCGCTTGGGCGTGAACGCGTGGGACACCAGTTTGCGCTGACGTCGCCAAAGATCTCCCTCGCTGCTCACCAACCCCCAGCCGAGCACGCGTGAGAGCTCATGGGTGAACCGGTCCTTTTGCATCTTGGTGTGGCCTTGCGCGAGGGTCTGCTGAATCAGCTCGGGCTCTCGGATGATGTAGTAGGTCTCCCAGAGGATTTTCATGCGGGTGACGGGGCCATGGGCGGCGACCTTGGCGAGGTACCCCAGTCGGTCCCTGATGAATGCGGCGCCGCCTCCAAGGATGGGAAGCCCGCGCGGGCCTGGCGGTCTTTTGGTCATCGTTCGCCTTCCTGTGGCTCGGCCACGCGTTGCATGAGGGAGATGGTGCGCCGGGCGACGGTCGACAAGTCGCTTGCTTGGACTTCGTCCCAGTGGTTCATCAGCCAGCGGTCCATGCCTTCGAGCATCGAAAACGCGATCGTCGCGATCAGATCCGAGGGGAGGTCGGTCCGCACCGCGCCGACCTGCTGTCCGAGGGCAAGCAGTTGCTCGGTCACCGCCATCAGCCGCTTGTCCGATTCGAGGATCGCTTCGTGGGCGGTGCCCTGGGACCGTGCCCGGATGATGCTCCAGCACATCTCCGCGTGGACTGGCTCCTCCGCGAGGTGGCGGAGCATCCGCTCGTACACGGCCTGGCATTCGATCCAGAAGGTGGCTGCGTCGGCGGGGAGCATCGTCGGGATCTCGAGGGTCTCCACCAGCCGGCTGCTGGCCTCGTCGATCACGGTGAAGAGGTCCTCTTTGTCGGCGAAGTAGTAGTACATCGCCCCTTTGCTGATCCCCGCCTCCTCGATGATCTGGTTGTACGACGCGCCGTCGAATCCGCGCCTCGCGAACTCCTGGGTCGCGGCGATCAAGATCGCCTCCCGGCGTTCGGTCTCGAGCTTCTGAAAGCGGGGTAGAGGCATGATTTAAACCACCCAGTTCGACCAGGTGGTCTAACGCTATCACCCAGACGCAGAACATGCAAAGCTCCGGCCATATGAGCCGGAAATGGCAGTATCTCGTGCGTGGCCAAGGGGAGGCGCATCGGGCCTTTCGAGACCGTGTGATGGGCGACCTGGCCGAGGAACTCCGCGGCCTGGCGCCTACCGGGCTGAAGATCACGGTGACCGAGGAGCCGCCCCCACTAGCCGTGTTCGGGTTCCAGAAGCGGCCCCTCGCCCTCGTCTCGGTTTGGGGGGTCGAGCCCGCCGGCCGCGTGACCTCCGTCTTCGAGCGGCTGGGGTTTTCGTACGCCGGCTACGAGGTCGAGGAGAGCGCCCCCGTGATGTACGAGCGGGACTGGCCCGACGGAGAACCAACCCCCTCACCCATTCTGCTGACGCTCCTCAAGAAGAAGCCCGGCCTGTCGGACGAGGAATACATCGAGCGCTGGCACGGGGGCCACACGCCCCTCTCCCTGGAGATACACCCACTGTGGTTCTATCTGCGCAATGTGATCGTCGGCGAGGTGAAGGGCAACGGGCAGCGCTGGGACGGCATCGTCGAGGAGGCGTGCGAGACCAAGCGTGACCTTCTCACGCCCTCCCGGTTCTTCGGTGGACGCCTGATGATGGTGCCAAACATGATCCGCGTCTGGGCGGACATTCGCGGCTTCCTCGATGTCTCGAACATCGAGGTCTACTACGCGACCGAGTACCACTTGAAGAGCGCGTAGATCGTTCGGTCGGAACCGCGCCCAGGCGGTCGACGCGACGTAAGGGGCGTCCGCGTTCTGGCCGGGGAGGCGCAGGGTTCCGGCATTCCGGGCTCGCGTGCCGCCTCGGGATGCTCGCTCCGCCTCGATGCCACAGGCATGTCTCGTTGGCCGCCACCTGGTCTGATGGATGCTAGCTCGCCCTCCAGCCAAAACCCTGCGCCTCCCCTGCTGAAGCGGATTTGCGCTGCGCCTCTCAAACGCCCTGCGTGGTTGGCCGCCTCATTGGGTCAGTGAATACTCCCGCACAGGGGGTCGTCTCAGGGGCTGGAGGCTAGAAACATGAGACCCTTGTTCCCCCTTGGTGTTGCCCTGGCGATTGCTGTCCAAACATCGTCTGCGTTCGCGGATCACGGCGCTCCCGTTGCGAAGCGGGGTGTTCACGTCGTGCCCCATCGCGGTGCGCAGGTCGCGCTCGACCGCGGTGAGCTCGAGGCCGAGCTCGTTGCGATTCTGCAGCAGCTCGATGCGATCGAGCAGGCGGTCGCGGCTCCCGCATACCGCGGGCCTCACGCGAAGCATCACGACCATCGAGTCAAGCCACCTCATCGCCTGTACGAGGTTCAGAAGCGGGTCGATCACCTGCAGAAGAAGGTTTACGACCTCAAGTACAAGGTGCGCGAGGCCCCGGTGGTCATCGCCGAGCCTGTCATCGCGCCGATGCCCCCTCGGCAGTTCTCCCGCTTGCTCGGTACGCTCGAGCGCGAAAACTGGGACCAGAGCCGACTGAGAATCATCCGTCGGACCGCATCCTCGCACTGGTTCACGTCGCATCAAGCGGGTCGAATCCTGCGCGCGTTCGACTTCCCTCATCAGAAGCTAAACGCACTGCAGATGCTTGCGCCCAGGCTCTACGAGAGCACGAATACTTACGCGATCTACCAGGCGTTCAGGTTCCCGCCGGACCGCGAGCGCGCTCGCATCATCGTCGACCGGGCAGCGATCCCACAGAAGCGATACACCCGTGTCGCGTACCACAGAGTTCGGTAAGCCGAACGCTCACGAGTAGGCACCCACGAGCCGCAGCGGCCTTGCGTCGCTGCGGCTCACTTATTCGGTGAAGAAGTGCTTGAACACCTTGATCATCATCGGCACATCGGCCGTGCCCGACATCTCGCGGCACGAATGCATCGACAGCATGGGGTTTCCGACATCGACGGTCCGAATGCCCAGCTCGGCGGCAGTGATCGGTCCGATGGTGCTGCCGCAGCCCATGTCCGAGCGGACCACGAACCGTTGCGTCGGCACATCGGCCTGGCGGGCCCACTTCTCGAAGCGAGCCCACCCCTCGCCGTCGGTCGCATAGGACTGATTGCTGTTGACTTTGATCACGGGCCCGCGTCCGAGCACGGGCTGATGCTCGGGTTCGTGGCGGTCGGCGTGGTTGGGATGCACAGCGTGGGCCATGTCGGCCGAAACGAAGAACGACCGCGCCACTGCCCTTGCAAAGCCTTCGAGGTTTCCACTCAATCGTTCCAAACACATTCGCAAAAAACTCGAGGCAGCGCCTTGGGCGCTTCGACTGCCGACCTCTTCGTGGTCGTAGAGCGCGATCGCCCTGGTGGCCTCGACATCGCCCGAGGCCCCGAGCAAGGCACTCAGGGCGGCGTGGCAGCTCGCGAGGTTGTCGAGCCTTCCGGCGTGGATGAACTCCCCGTTGGCGCCGGAGACCGCGGGCGGCTGGACGTCGTAGGCGCACAGGTCCCAGCCGAAGATCTCGTCTGCTTCGACGCCATCGAGCTCGGCGGCCAGAAGCTCCCGAAGGTCGGCCGACCCCGAGTCGGCCAGCGATAGGATCGGAGAGAGGTGTTTTTGGGCGTTGAGCAACAATCCCTCTTTGTTCACCTTGCGGTTCAGGTGAATCGCCAGCGATGGAATGCGCAGTAGCGGTCGCGCGAAGTCGACGAGCCGTCGCTGCCCGCCGGCCGTGACCACGCGCCCCGCCAGCGAGAGATCCCGATCGATCCATGTGTGCCACAACACCCCGCCGTAGGGCTCCACGCCAAGCTGTTCGTAGCCGGCGCGCTTTTTGGCAGGGTTGGGCTTGATGCGGAGATTCGGTGAATCGGTGTGGGCGCCGATCAAACGAAACCCCGCATCGGCGACCGGCTTCCGGCCGAGCTCGAACGCGATGAGCGATGCGTCCCCGCGGATCACATACCCGCGCGTGCCGGGTGAAAGCTCCCACGGGTCCGACTCGTCGAGCCAGGCGTAGCCCTTGGCCTCCAAGCGCCGCGCCGCCTCCCGCACCGCGTGAAACGGGGTAGGGCTGGCCTGCAGATACTCCAACAAGTCCTGAACGGCGTCCCCACCCATCTCGCTCACGTTAGCTGTTGCCAGGCAACAACGCGAGTCCCCGTGGGCTCACTCCCCCATGACGCTGATCTTTTCGGGCTCTACGTAGTAGATGACGCGGACTTCCTCGGGGGTACGGAAGGGGTATTTGTCGACGCCCATGTATTTGTTGGCGAGTTTGTCGATGTGGGCGTCGGCGCCATCGGTGGTGATTTTGGTGACACGGCCGCGAATGTTCACCGACCGGTAGGGGTTGTCCGGGTCTGTCATCGACAGAGCGACGCGAGGGTCGCGCCGGATGTTGCGATCCTTGAGCCGCCCTTCGGCTGAGTTAAACACGAGATGAGGCCCGTCGACGTCGATCCAGATGGGGCTCGAGTGGGGGCTCCCGTCGGGCATGAGGGCACTGAGGTGTGCGAACGCTTTCTTTTTCGGGATGTCGGCGTGCGATTCGGGAATCTTCTTCATGGCTCCTCCTGCGTACATCCTAGGGCCAGGGGCTCGAAACCGCGAGGGTCACACCACCGTCGATCGCCGTCACTTCGCCAACGACCGTAGACCGGCACGATGCACCTTGCCCGGAAGCTCGCGACCGACGATCGCTTCGGCGACCTGGCCCGCGTGCCAGAGCTTTTCGAGGTCGATTCCGGTGTCGATGCCCATGCCATGCAGGGTGTACACCAGATCTTCGGTAGCGAGGTTCCCAGCGGCGCCCGGAGCAAACGGGCAACCACCCAGCCCCGCCACCGACGCATCGAAGGTGGTCACGCCCATCTCCAGGCCGACCACCACATTGGCCAACGCCGTTCCACGCGTGTCGTGCATGTGGAGCGCGATTTGGTCGGCATCGACCTCTTTCAAAAAGAGCTCGAGCACCTCTCGCACGCGAAGCGGCGTCGCAACCCCGATCGTATCCCCGAGCGATACCTGGTAGCAGCCACTTGCCAAGAGCTGCGTCGCGAGCTCGAGGCCGCGTCGCGGGTCGACCTCACCTTCGTAGGGGCAGCCCCACATGGTCGAGACGTAGCTTCGGACGCGCATCCCCGACTCGACGGCCGGGCCGATCACGGGTCGGAATGCCGCAAGGGTCTGCTCGACGGTCTTGTTGACATTCTTGCGGTTGTGCGTGTCGCTCGCGCTGATGAATACGGCGATTTCGTCGATGCCAGCCTGTTTGGCGCGCTCGAGGCCTCGCGCATTGGGGCATAGGGCCGAGTAACGCACGCCCGGGGTGCGCTCGAGCATTCTGCTCACCTGATCGGCATCGGCCATCTGCGGGACCCACCGCGATGACACGAAGCTTCCGATCTCGATGCGTTCGAGCCCCGCGTCCACCAATGCTTCAATCAGTCGGACCTTGGCGTGAGTTGCGACCTGGGCTGATTCGTTCTGAAGCCCGTCGCGAGGCGAAACCTCGTAGACGGAGACTTGCTTCGGGAGGCCGTCCAGCAGCGCCATGTGACGACTATGGCATAGCATCAAGCTGGACAGGACCGGTAAATCCACGATACTGGCAATCGATGACATCGCTGACCGCGCTGATGCTGGCGACGCCGCTTTTCGGCATGTCACTCCACGTCGATCCCGCCGTCCTGACCCAACCTGCGGTGAATCCCGCCTACGTGGATGGCATCGACAGCGCGCTCTCGCTGCAGGTGCCCTTCCCAGCCAAGCTCGAGTCGTCGGGCGATGTGACCACTGCCGACCTGGTCCGAAAGCGCGCGAAGATCGGGAACGCCCACAAGTGGATCGGCATCGCGACGTGGTCGATGATGACGCTGACCGTGATCAGCGGGATTATCCAGTTTTACAACAAGTACGGATGGTGGGACGGGCAGGGCAGCAACCCGTGCGTCACTGGGAATGCGGTCTTCGGGCAGGATCAATGTCGCGGCACGCCTGCCTTCCACTTGTCGATGGCGGTGATCACCGGCGCACTCTATTTCACGGCCTTCGGCATGTCGTTCACGATGCCCGATCCGCTCGGAGTGAGTGAGGGGAGCAGCCGACGATCTCGGCGCCTCCGCACGCACAAGAAGCTTCGCTGGGCCCACTTCAGCGGTATGGTCGCCCAAATCCTCCTCGGCGTCGTCATTGCCAACCCCGAGGCGTTCGGCCTCAACCGAGCCAATGACTACAACACGCTCAAGGCCCTTTCGACGGTCCACCTCGCGACCGGCCTCTTCACGTACGGCGCGCTCACCTGGGCGGGCAGCATCATGATCTTTTGATAACGGCGGGACTGCGAAGCAGTGGGCGCAGCCCCGGCGCCGGCCTACGGCCTAGTGCTACGCACTCGTACGATTGCAGCTCCAAGGACTTGCGTCCTCTCCGCCTTGCAATCGTGCGAACACCCGCCACCCCGCCAGAGCACGGGCGGGCTTCGCTGTCCGTCTGTCGTTCGCCCCACGATCCAGCCCCCTTTCCGAGGAATTGGCATAGAAAATCGGGGGCTTGATTGCCCTTGGGCGTGCCCGCTAACATCCATGCTCATTCGGGGGAGTGGGAGCCTAACTTCCAAATCCCTTTCACTTTCCGGGCAAGCAGGCGTCCTACAAGAATGAACACGCGCAGGAGCACGAATGGGTGATCTAACGGTCGCCAACTATCTGGGGATGCTCCAAGAGGATCCACTCGATTCCTCGTTGGTCGATCGCCTTCGTGAAGTCCTGAGCAACGGCGAGCCGGTCGACTCGAACGACGCGCTACGGCTGATCGAAGCTGCCCGAGGCGAGCACGAACGCCGGGGTGAGTACCTGGCTGCCGCGTGGCTCATGGAGGTCGAGAGTCACCTCGTCGCTGACGATCCCGATTTCCAGACGGTGCTGCTCAAGGAGCTTGCTCGAGTGCGCCGCGACGAGCTGATGGACGACCAGGGCGCGCGCGAGGTGTACCAACGCCTGGGCGGCTTGGCTTCGGAGGACGCCGACGTGGTGCAGGCGATCGAGCAACTCGATCAAGCCTCCGAGAACTGGGCGCAGATCGCGGAGCGTTTCATCGAGGAGGCCCGCGATGCAGCCGACGCTCGACTGCGGACCGGGCTATTGGCGCGCGCCGCGTCGATGCTTTGGCAATACGGCGATGCAAAGGCGAAGAAGGCATCGGACGATCTTTTCGATGAGGCGTTGGCGGCCGATCCCTCCTACGGTCGTACCGCTCGTTTGTATGCCACGAGCCTGAGGGAGCGAAGCCGATGGGAAGATGTCGTGTCCGTGCTCATTCGTGCCGGGCACGGGGCGCGTACTCAAGAGGAGATGGCTAGCTTCTGGCTGCACGCTGCTCGGGTGTTGGATCGCACCATTGGGGAAAAGGAAAGGGCCGCGGAAGCCTATCAGCGGGTCGTGGAGCATGCCCCCGCCAACTCCGAGGCGCTGCGTTACCTGGTCGAGCATTACAATGAGGCGGAAGCGTGGGACGACCTCGTCGCGCTCTATGAAAACGCGCTTCGTGCACGGCTCAAGCTCGAGGATGAAGAGGGCGTGCTGTTGCAGCTTGCGATGGTCCATTGGCGGATCCTCGGCGACGCCAAAGCGGCAGAGCCTTACTTCGCCCGCCTGCGCAAGATCGACCCCGCGCACCCTGGCATGCTCGATTACTACCGCGAGGTCTTGGCCGAGGACGATCCCGACTCGCGGTTGCTCACGATTCTCGGCGACGCGCAACGAGCCGTCGGCGATGAGGCTCAGCAACTCGAGCTCGCACGAGACGCGGCGGAGCGCGCGCAGATGGCAGGCGAGGCCGAGCGCGCGATCGAGGCATGGAAGGCGGTACAGCGCCTCGACCCGGCCGATATCGACGCGAGTGCTGCACTCCGCACGCTTTACCGCGACGAAGGCAAGTGGGACCCTCTCGTCGAGTTGATCCGCCAGGAGCTCGACGCGCTACCGGGGGACGCGCGCAGCGAACGGCTCTTCTTATTGCGTGAGCTCGTTCCCATCTATCGTGACGAGCTGCACCACGAGCAGTTGCTCCTGCAGACGCAGGCGGCCATCGTCGGTGCCGATCCAGCCGATACGGAGGCGCTTGCCGACCTGAATCGAGCCTATGCATCGGGCGAGCGCTGGAGCGAGCTGGTTCAGCTACTCAACAAGCAGGCTCAGACGGTGGCGAATCCTCAGCACAAGGCTGCGCTCAGCATGCGCGTCGCTCATCTGTGGCTGAACGAGCTCGACAACCCGACGCAGGCCACCAAGCCGCTCGAAGCGGTACTCGAGATCGATCCCGATCATCGAGAAGCGCTCGGCCTGCTGCAAGGCATCTACGAAAAGAAGCGAAAGTGGGCGCCGCTGGTGGAGGTGCTTCGCAAGCAAGCCACCTTGAGCAGTGACCCTGCCGTGCGGATCGCCGCCAAAATCCGGATGGCGGAACTTTGTACCGAGAAGCTGCACCGCAACGCGGAGGCGATCACGCTGTGGAAAGAGGTCTTGGAGGAGGCTCCTGACACGTCCAATGCGCTGTCCGAGCTAGGGCGCCTGGCCGAACGCGAAAAAGACTGGGCCACGCTCGCCATGCTGCTCGAGCGACACGCCGAACGAACGGAGTCCCGGGAGGAGCGAGTCGCTGCGCTCCACCGCTTGGGGGCGATGCGCAGCGAGCGCCTTGGACAACCCGAGCAGGCCGAAGCGACTTGGGAGCAGATTCTCGACCTCGATCCAGACAACACCCGCGCTCGCAGGTTGCTTCGCGACGCCTATGTCGCCTCGGCCAACTGGGCCGCTCTCGAGCCACTCTACGCACCGGCCGGGATGTGGGGCGAGCTCGCCGATGTCCTGATGGAGGGCGCCCAGCAAGTGGAGGATCCCGCGCTCAGCCGCGAGCTCAGTCGTCGCGCCGCGCGGATCTACCGCGACGAGATGGGTGAGCCATACCGCGCGGTGATTTGCTACGAGCACATGCTGTCGCTCGACCCGGACTGCGTAGAGGCGGCCCAAGAGCTGGCGCCGATCTACGAGCGTGAGTCCAAATGGGAACCGCTCGCGCGCTCGCTCGAGGTGCTCGAGAGAAACGCCCAAGCCGGCGCAGATCCGGGAGATCGACTCGAGCGCCTGGAAAAGCTTCGCCGATTGAACCTGGAGCGTCTTCACGACCCGGATTCCTCGTTTCGCTGGGCGGCCCTTGCGTACGAGCTCGCTCCCGCACAGTCGTCGGTGTACGAGGCGGTCGAGCAATCCGCGGCGGCGGCGGGCGCACATCGTGCCCTGGTGTCGTTGCTTCGGAGCCGGGTAAACGATCGGAACACCCCCGACGACGAGCGCAAGCGGTTGCGCAAGCGGATCGCGTCGCTTGCAGGCGAGGAGCTCGGCCAGTCGCACGAGTCCATCGCTCAGCTGAAGGAGATCCTTCGCGACGACCCCACCGATGCCGAGGCGGTTGCGGTGCTCGATCGGCTCTATCGCGCCGAGGGGCGCTATCCCGATCTACGAGAGCTGTACGATCTTCGCTTGCGTCACGCTCGGGACTCGGCCGAGCACTGGGTGCTTCTGACCGAGGTCGCCCAGCTCGAGGAGGAAAAGCTCGAGGACTTCGTCTCCGCCGCCGAACGCTACTGGGCCATACTCGAGGTGCGCCCCGACGACGGAGAGGCGCTGATCGCCCTCGAAAGACTCACCGAGCGTCTCGAGCAATGGGATCGATTGAGCGGTGTGCTCGAGCGGCGGGCGGGGCGCGACCTCGCCGATACGGACCGCGTATCGGTCAACTTCCGACTCGGTGAGGTGCGGCGGCTACACCTTGCGGACAGCGAGGGTGCGCTCGAGGCGTACGGGCAAGTCCTCGCGGCAGACGGCGATCACGAAGGCGCGATCGAAGGTGTAGAAGCGATCTTGCAAGACGATCGGAGGCTCTTCGAGGGCTCGGCAACCCTCCTCGAGGGCGTCTACACGCGTCGCGGCGAGTTCGCGAAGCTGTCCGAGCTCCTCGAGCAGCGACTCAAAGTCACCGACAGTAAACGCGACAAACGGAGCCTCCAACTCCGGCTCGCCGAGCTGTCCGCTTCAGAGCTCGGCGATGTCGAAGGTGCATACCGGGCGCTCGAGTCGGCCTTTCTCGACCGACCGTCCGATCGCGACCTGCTCGATAGACTGTGGGGCGTCACCGAGGCTGCGGGCAAACACGAAACCCTCGCAAGCGCTCTCACCACGGCACTCGACACGGGAGACCTCGAAGAACACGACGTCACGGAGCTTTCGCGTCGCGTCACGCGCCTCTACGACGGCGTGCTGGACCGGGCCGAAGACGCGGAACCCTTCCATCGACGAATCCTCGAACAGGACGTCCAAGACGACGCGTCGTTTACCGCGTTGAAAGACCTTTTCACGCAACGGGAGCGCTGGGATGAGCTGAGAGATCTCTACCAAGCCCGAATCGCCGGCACGATGGACGGCGAGGCACGGGTCGAGCTCCTCACGCAGCTCTGCTTCCTGTTCGAAGACATCCTCGATGCACCCGAGCAGGCGATCGGCGCGTACGAACAGCTTCTCGAGCTCGAGCCAACACACTTGCCTTCGCGCCGCGCCCTCCAGCGTCTCTATGCGCGCACAGAACGATGGCCCGAGCTTGCGGAGCTGTTGCGACGCGACCTCGACGACGTCGATGGACAAGAAGCGGTCGATATCAACTACGAGCTCGGGACGATCTGCGAGACCAAGCTCGGGGAATTCGAGCAAGCGGTCGACTGTTATCAGCGGACGATCGAGTTGGATCCGACTCACCACGACGCGCAGATGGCGCTCCAGCGACTGATGGCCAATGCCGATCAGCGACAACGCGTCGCGAGCATTCTGGAGCCGATCTTCCACTCGCAGGGCGCGTTTCGCGAGCTCACGGAGGTGCTCGAGGTGCAGCTCGAGGACATCCAGGACCCGGTATCTCGGGCTGGCGTGCTGACTCGCCTGGGGGAGCTCTACGAGGACAAGCTCGGGGACAAGTTGCGCGCCTTCGAGGCGTACGCGCGTTCGGTTACCGTCGACCCGGTCGACGAGGAAAACCGCCGGCAATTGGCACGGCTCGCGCAGGACACCAACGCTTATCAGTCCCAAGCAAAGGTGCTCGAGTCGGTGCTCGGAAAGATCAGCGATCACTTCCTCCGGACCGACATCTTGCTGGAGCTGGCCGGACTGTGGGACGAGCGCCTCGAGGACGCCGAGCACGCGGAGAAGGTGTACGTGCAGTTACTCGAAGCTGAGCCCGACGACCTCGATCTGACACTTCGGTCGCTTCGAGCGCTGGAGCGCCTCCATACTCAGCTTGGCGATCAGCCGGGGCTTGCGCAGGACTTGAGGCGCCTGATCGAGCTCGAAGATGACCCGGAGCGCCGCTCCGACATGCTTTGGCGACTGGGGGAGCTGCTTCACAAGGAGCTCGGCGATACCGACGGCGCCATCGAGATCTTCCGGCGGCGTCTCGAGATGGAGCCCCAAGATCAGGGAACGCTGCGGGTCCTTGAAGGCCTCTACCAGACCACCAAACAGTGGGAGCCGCTGATCGACATCCTCCAGATGCGCGAGGTCGGGCTCGACGACGACCCACCAGCCCAGCTCGCGATTCACCGAAGGCTTGCGGAGATTTACGAAGAAAATCTCGACGATACCGAGAGCGCAATAGCCGCTTACCAGGATGTGATCTCTCGTTTCGGTCACGACAGGGAGAGCCTTCACGGCCTCGCTAGGCTCTATCGGGCGGGGGAGCGTTGGCACGAGCTTCAGGACACCATCGAGATGCAGGCCGAGGAAGCGGCCGACGCCGACGAGCGGGTGGGGCTGCTCTTCGAGTCCGCCGAGCTCATGCGGCTTCACACCCACGACCCCGAGCGGGCTTTCGAGACCTACTGCGAGATCCTCGCACAGCAGCCCGGGCACAAGGGCGCCGCCGAGGTACTCCGTCAGTTGGTCGATCAGAACGACTCGCCGATGCAGGTGCCTGCGGCCAGGCGTCTTGCCGAGCTGCACGCTGGGCGCTCCGAGCACGCGGAGCAGGTGTATATGCTCTCGGTGATCGCCAACTCCGATGATCCCGTCGAGCGGCTCGGTGCCTTGAGGACCGCGGCGGAGGTTTCTGCTTCCGAGCTCGATGACGTCGCTGCAGCGTTCGAGTTCCAGGGTCGCGCGGTACGTCTGGGGCTCGACGAACCCGATGCGGAAACCATGCTCGAGGACTACGAACGCTACGCGGACAAGGCGGATCGGTGGCAGCCATATGCTGCCGCGCTCGAGACAATCGCGCCCGACATTCTCGATGCCGAGCTTCGGGGCAAGACGATGATGAAAGCCGCAAGCGTTGCGGCCGATCGACTCCACGATGCCAACCTCGCGAAGAAGCACTACGAGCGTCTGCTCGAAGACCAGCCGGACCACGCGGCAGCGCTCGATGCCCTGCTGGCGCTCAGCATCGAAAACGACGATCATCTCGAGGTCGCGCTGCTCCTCGGACGAAAGGCCGAGCTATCCGACGACCGTCGCGAGCGAGGCGAGCTCTTCGTTCGTCAGGCGGCATTGTTCGAAGGCAAGCTTTCCGACGACGATCGCGCGATCGATGCTTTCGATCAGGCCATCGCCGAGCACGATCACGAGCTTGCGTACGAGGGCCTCGAGCGCCTCTACGCGAAGAGCGAGCGATGGGACAACCTCGCTGAGCTGTACGAGCGCGAAATCGAACGACGCGTCGGGGATCCGGCCGATATTCACCACAAGCTCGCAAAGCTCTGCGCGGAGCAGTTGCAGGATATGTGGCGTGCCGTCGACCACTACCGAGAAGCGCTCAGCCTGAGCGAGGAGCACCGTCCGACGATTCAGGCGCTCGAAGAGCTCGAGCAGCATCCCGAGCATCGCGCTGCAGCGGCCGAAATTCTGGAGCCGGTATTCCTGCGTCGCATGGACTGGCCCAAGGTCATCTCCACGATCGACGCGCGCCTGTCGGACGAGACGGATCCGGCCAAACGAATCGAGCTCTTCAAGCGCCTCGCCGAAGTCCAGGAGACCCATCTCGAAGACCTCGACGGGGCGCTGGATACCTACGCGAAAGTCGTGCTGGAGGACCCAACCGATCCCGCCAACCGGGAGCGGTTCTCGCATCTTGCGCATTCGCTCGAGCGCTGGGAGCAACTCGCGCAAACCTACGATACGGCGTTGTCGCAGATCGAGTTCGATGATAGCGACAGCGCTCGACTCGCGATCGCGACGGCCGAGCTCTACGACGAAAGGCTCGGTCAAATCGACAAGGCGGCCCTCTACTACGAGCGAGCACTCACGTTCGACCCGAGCGATGCGTCCCTCGCGCGGCGCCTGGCGTCCGCCTACAAGCGAACCAACGCATGGCAAGACCTATTGGCGCTCTTCCAGGAGCGGGAGCGCTTTGCCGACACCGACGCAGAGCGCGTGTCCATCTTGCACGACATCGCCCGTACCGAGGCCGACCACCTCGAGGCGTACGGCGATGCGATCGAGACTTATCATCGCATCCTGGAGCTCGCGCCCCGCGATGAGGTCGCGCTCGTACAGATCGACGAGTTGCTCGCGCGCGAGGAGCGCTGGGACGACCTCGCGGAGCACCTGCATCTTCGGATGGAACGGGTTCGGGGGACGGGTGTCGAGCTCGATCTCCAGTGTCGCCTGGGAGTCCTCACTCATGCGCACCTCGCCGACACCGACCGCGGAATCGATCTCTTGGAGGACGTGCTCGAACGCGACCACGAGCACGAGGACGCGCTCGAAGCGCTCACCGAGATCGCCAACGAAGATGCGCATGCCATTCGGGTGGCCGACATCCTGGAGCCAATCTACCGACGCGCCGGCAATTGGGAGAGAGAGGTCGATATTCTCGAGCTCCGGCTACGCCAGGCTGACGACGATTCGGACAAAGTCGCGTTCCTGTCGAGCATCGCGCGCCTGCAGGAGGAGTCGGGCGGGGACCCCAAGGCTGCCTTTGGAGCCTGGAAGCGCGCCTTGCTCATCGTGCCGACGGCCGACGAGCCTCGGGCCGCCCTCGATCGACTCTCCGCCGAGCTCGAGAACTGGGACGAGTACGTCGACACCTACGAACGCGCGACCAATGCGCCTCAAGCGGCCGAGCTGCGCGAGAGTCTCCTGCTCCGCGTCGCTCAAGTGAACGATGAGAAACGCGGGGACCCAAGGGCGGCCATTCGTGATTATCAGCGCGTCCTCGAAGCCGATCCCACATCCGAATCGGCGCTGTCCGGTTTGCAGATGCTCTACACGATGGTCGGGGATTGGCAGGGCCTGACCGATCTGCTCGAGCATCGCATAGGCCACACCGACAAGACGAGCGCTCGGGTTCACGCGCTCAATCATCTGGGCGCTTTGTGGGAGGAAGAGCTCGGTGATTCGAAGCGGGCTGTGGAAGTGTTCGAACGAACGCTGAGCGAAGATGCCGCCGACCCCGACGCGCTTTTCGCGTTGGACAGGCTGTTGAGCAACACCGATCAGGTGGACCGGTTGGCCGAAGTTTTGGCGGCGCGACTCGGTCTCGAAGACGATCCCCACGTTGGGGTCGAGCTCGGGCTTCGTCTCGCGGACCTCCACGAGACGCGGCGGGGAGATCCCGATCGGGCGATCGAGGTGTTGGAACAAGTCGCTCACATCGGGCCGGGTGGGGCCGATGCGCTCGATCATCTCGCTCGGGTTCGTGAGAGACAGGGACAGTGGACGGAGTTGATCGATGTGCTCCGTCGACGTCTGGACATCGAAGACCACGAGGTGCAGCGCCTGGCGTTGACCTATCGCATTGCCGAGGTCTTCGAGCACGAGCTCGACGACGTAGCGTCCGCGATCGACGCCCACGCTAGCGCGATCGCAATCGATCCCGAATACGAGCCGTCACTTCAGGCACTGCTGCGGATCGCGAAGCTCGCGGACTACCGCGAGCAAGCCGCCGAGATCGTCGAGCCCCAACTACGCGCCCAGCAGCGGTGGGACGAGCTCGCGGCGCTGATCGAAGACCGAGCGGGCGGGAGCGAGGACGCGCAGGACCGCGGCGACCGGTTGATGATGCTTGCCGACGTTCACGAGCACGAACGAAACGACCCCTCGGCGGCCTTCGATGCGCTGCTTCGCGTTCTCCAAGAGCAGCCGGGCCGACCCGACGCGCTCGGGAGGGCGCAGGGGCTTTCCTCATCGCTCAACCGCTGGTCCGATTTGGCCGAGAGCCTCACACTGCAGGCATCTGCCGCACTCGAGCCCAACGTGGCGGCCCGTCTCCATGCATTGCACGCGCAGATCGCCGACGAAGAGCTCGGCAACCCTGCCGCGGCGATCCAGTGCTACCAGCAGGCGATCGCGCAGGTCGGCGATGACCCCGCCTTCCTCGACGCGCTCGACCGCCTCTATGCTCGCACCGAACAATGGAAACCGCTGACCGAGATCATCGAGCGACAGCTACAGCTCGAAGGAACGGAGCGTACCGCACTGCTCCTACGCTTGGGGGATCTCCGAACCAACCAGTTGAACGACGCCGAGGGCGCTCTGTCGACGTTCCAAGACGTGCTCGAACAGGACCGAAGCAATCCGGAGGCGCTCGAGGCCCTTCGTAAGCTTTGCGACGATGCGACGGTGGCGGATACTGCAATGGACATCCTCGAGACTCACTACCGCGGTTCGGGGGGGACCGAGGACTTGGTTCGGCTCTACGATTTGCGCGTCGAGCGAGCGCAGACCGACGGCGACCGCGTGGGCCTGCTCCGCGAAGCGGCGCTTATTTGGGAGACCGAGCTCGGACTTCCCAAGGAAGCACTCGATCGGCTGCGACGCGCAATCATCGTGCACCCGCACGAGTCGAGCTTGGTAGACGATGTCGAACGGTTGAGCGGAGTAGCCGGGGAGTGGCAGGCGCTGGCCGGGCTGAGCGACGAGGTCGCGAAGAACCCCGATGTCGAACGGAGGGATCTCTACAATCTCCGTCTGCGGGCGGCGGGCTGGTACCGCGAGCACCTCTCCGACCGCGAGGCCGCCGAGCGCGAGCTCGAGCAGGCCATCGAGCTCGATCCGGAGCCAGTCGAAGCCCGCCGACTCCTCGTCGACCTGTTCGAACACGATGAGCGATGGGCCGACGCCGTCGGTGCGCTCAGAGCTTTGGCGGCGATCGAGCCTCAGGCCGATGCGCGCCTCGGGCACCTGCGGAGGGCGGCGGAGATCGCGCAGCAGCAATTGTCCGACAACGATCTCGCCGCGGACTGTTACGACGCGCTGTTGGCGGTCGACTCCGAGGATCTCCCCGCGCTCGAATCGCTGTGTGAGCTCCGACGTGAGCAGGGCCGATGGAACGACGTCGTCGATCTGCTCGAACGCCGTATCGCGCTCGACGAGCGGACCGAGACACGAACGGCATTGATGCGCGAGCTCGGTCAAGCGCTATCGGGACCGCTTGGGCAAGTGCCGCGGGCGATCGAGGTCTATGAGCGTGTGCTGGAAGAGGCGCCCGAGGACGGGGTGACCTTTCGAGCGCTCGAACAGCTCTACGAGCGAAGCGGCCTCTTCAACGACCTTCGGACGCTGCTCGAACGGGGCCTCGAAGACGCTGCCACGGACGCAGACCGGCGAGCCTACGGGATGCGCCTTGCGGAGCTGAGCGAGAGCTCACTGGAGGACCGCTCGGGAGCCATCGGTTACCTCGAGCGGGTGCTCGAGGCCGAACCGGGTGACGCTGCTGCGACGGAGGCGCTGGGCCGCCTACTTCAGACCGAGGGGCGTTGGGACGAGCTTGCAGTCCTGCTCGAGAGTCAGGATGCCAACGCGGCCGATGCTTCTGAAAGAACGAAGATTCTGTACCGCTTGGCCGAGCTGCACGAAACGCAGCGCAAGGATCCACTTGCCGCCATCCAGATCTACGAGCGGATCCTCGAAGTAGAGGGCGAAAAAGAAAAGACTCTTCGAAAGCTCGCCGCGTTGCTAGAGCAGCGCGAACAGTGGTCCGACGCGATCGACGTGCTCGACCGCCTGACGCGCGTCACCGACGCGCCCGAGGCCGTAGAGATCGCTCATCGCATGGCCGATCTCGCCTCGGCGCGTCTCGGCGACGCTGACCGCGAGCGCGCCGCGCTCCAGGCGGCATACAGCTTAGCGCCTGAGTCGTCGGAAACGAGAGAGCGGCTAAAGAGCCATCATCGAGAGCATGGCAACTATCGAGAGCTTGCGGAGATCCTTTCGGCGGAGCTCGATCTCGCACAGGACGCGCCGGCACAACTCGTGCTGCTCCGCGAGCTGTCGGCGATTCACCGCGACCAGCTCGGAGACGTCGAAACGTCTACAGCTTATCTCGAACGCGCGGTACGCCTTGGTGAAGACGATCGCGAAATGCTCGTGCCGCTTTGCGACCTGTACCTAGAGTCTGGGCGATATAAAGAGGCGATTCCGATGCTCGAGAAAGTGATCGCGAGCTACGGAAAGCAGCGAAGCAAGGAGCTTGCGGCACATCACCACCGACTCGGTCAGTCACTCGAGGCGCTAGGCCGGCCGGACGATGCCTTGGCGGCATATGACAGGGCCTTCACGATCGACTTGAGCAACATCGCGGTACTGCGGGATCTCGGTAAGCTGACCTATGCTCGAGGCGATCTTGCACGGGCTCAGAAGAGCTTCCGTGCCCTGTTGCTTCAGCGGCTCGATGACAACGCCGGAATCGCAAAGGCCGACATCTACTTCTATCTCGGCGATATCGCTGCCAAGCAGGGCGATTCGCGCAAAGCGATTTCGATGCTAGAGCGTGCTCTGGCCGAAGACAAGGCACACGAGGCGGCGACGACACTCCTGGCCGATCTCAAAGGCTAACCCCTCTAGCGATTTCGTGGACCAGATCAAAGTCAGCATCGATGGCGTCATCGCGAATGGAGCCGACGCCTGCGTCTCGGTTCTCGACCGCGGCTTCTTGTATGGCGACAGCGTCTTCGAGGTGTTCCGCACCTACGGGGGCGTGCCATTCACCGAGCGGGAGCATCTCGAGCGACTCCAACGCTCTGCGGACCGCCTGATGATCGCGCTCCCGACCAACATCGAAACCTTGTCCAAGGAAATCCGTGACGTGATCGCCGCGTCTGGGTTGCAAGACGCGTACGTCCGGGTCGTCGTGACGCGTGGGGTAGGGCCATTGACCTACGACCCGACGACTGCGACGCACTCGATGCGAGTGATCATCGTTGCACCCCTGCCCAAACGCGACGATCGACTCGACCGCGAGGGCGCAAATGTGGTGCTGGTTCGGGCGTCGCGCCCCACCGACGACGAGCGGGCATCGGGCGCCAAGGCCTCGAACTACCTCGCGAATCTGCTCGTCGTTCACGAGGCCAAGCAGCGAGGCGCCCACGAAGCGATCCTGCTCGGGAAGGAGGGTCAGCTTCTCGAGGGCGCATCGAGCAACATCTTCATCGTCGAGGGAAAGACACTCCGGACGCCCGTGCCGCAGCCTGGGATTTTGGTCGGCATCACGCGCGCGGTCATCCTGCGCGTCGCCAAGGAGGCAGGCCTAGAGATCGACGAGACCACCGTCTTTCCAGACGACCTGTTCAGCGCGGACGAGGCATTCATCACGAGCAGCATCCGCGAGGTGCTCCCGGTGGTGAAGGCCGACGACCGCATAATCGGCGCGGGGCGTCCAGGGCCCATCACCGAGGCGCTCCGCGAGGCTTACAAACAAGCGGTCCGCGAAGAGACGGGCGCGCCAATTTGACGACGCCTGAACCGCAAACTAAACGGTCACCCCTGGTACGATGTCCAATACGAGCAAAACATCAGCCCGCAGACGAAGGAAGCGCTCCAAGGCCGGCAAAGACCGCAAAAAGGAGACCGCCAAGCAGGGCTCGACGCCGAAGTTCCCGGTCCATCCGGAGAAGTAGCCCCCGCCTTCGCCGAGGTTGGGCCCTAGTGCAGCGTGTGGGATTCGCCGTCGTGTTCGACGCGCGGAACGTCGTGCTCGCGCGCCGGCGGATGGGCAGGCTCCCCGCCCTCGGTCGCGACTTTTCGCTGCCAATCGACGAACTGCTCCTCGGCTTCCATCTTTCGCAGTTTGCGTGCGGATTCTCGCCGACGACGCGACCACGCGACGACGAGTAGCACCGCCATCAGTGACCATATGGTCGACGCCCCAAAGAGCAGCGGTGCAATGCGGTAACGCTTGCGCAAGCTATCTCTCCACGCCCGCTCGAACCCGTCCAGCGTCCAGCCGTACGAGGATGAGAGCGCATCCTCGAAGGCGGCGCCGGCGCGTAGCTGCGTGATGAGCTGGCCAAAACGCTCGGTGTCTGCGTCGTCCTGCCGAAGGAAGGCGACGACGTCAGCACTCTGCGCGTAGGCGATGTTGATGTCGTATGGGCGGTCGGGAAAGCGATTCGAGAGGTCCTTGAGCGGCACCACCTCGTGCAGGAGGGCTCCCCGCAGAAGCGCGCGCATGCGAGCGACGCGAAACGCCGCTGACTGGTATACCGCGAGGCCTTCGGTGAACCACAACGGAAGAGGACGCCCGCCGACGGCTCGGTAGAGCGCGACGTGGGAGATCTCGTGCGTGAGCACGAGGTCGAGCTCAGGCGGTTCCCATGTCTCCGGTGCGGATAGCGTGAGAAGGATGAGGCCCAGGGGTGGGTAGGCGACGCCGGTCGCGTAGCCGGGCGGGGCGCGACCTGGCGGTGCCAAGGACTGCATCTCCCGTGGATTGCGCGCCACGCGGACGGTGAGTGTGGGGTCGATCGAAACGCCGAGATCGTCGACGACGCGTGTCCACGCCTCGCGCTGGACGGCACGGAGCGCCGCGACCTTCTTGGACTCGCTCTCGGGGAACACCCACTCGACCTGGTGTTCGGTGACGGTCTCGTAACCGGGGATCATCGGGGCGCCGTCCGCCGTTGCGATGCGGGGACCTGCCGAGACCGCCAGCAGTAGGATGCCGAAAAGCAGAGCGCGATTAGGGTTCCGAGTCACCTGGCCTAAAGCGTAACACCGGCGGGCTGGGACTGTTACCGCCGCGTTGGCTATCGACGATGAAATAGGTGACTGTTCCTGCCAGGAGCGCACCGGCGAGAATATAGGGCCAGTTCTTCTTGATCCAAGGCTTCTTCTTCGGTTTGTCGACGGGTGCGGCCAGATCGCTCGATGCGGTAGGGGGTGTGGCGGCCTGTTCGCTTTCGGTGAGCTCCGAGCGATGCAGTGCGGCCTCGGCTCGCTTGTGGACGAATTTATGACGTTCGGCCTTGGTCGCGTCTGTGAGATGCAGCACACCCTCGTAGAACCGCTCCGCGCCGACGTCGAACACCTCTGCGATCGGTTTGGCTTTTTTCTTTCGAACCACGACGAGCGCGTGCGCACCTGAGATGTGGCCAATGCGGACGAATGTCTCGGTGTCTTTGCGGGGGTCGAGACCGAGCGCTCGCCTATACGCGCGAAGTCCGTCCAGGCCGTCGGTGTTCTCTTCGCTTGGGTAGCCCTGCAGCGCCGCGCGCAACGCCGGGTCACTCGGGACGCGCAGGTCCGACTTGGTGAGCTCCTCCTCGAGCTCGCGCGCCGACGCCTGCAGGGTCTCGTCCGGATCCCCGGCGATCACGATCGCGATCTTCGGCACTTCGGCGGCGGCCGCTGCGCGAAGCGGCACGCAAAGAGCGAGGGCAGCAAGGAGGATGCGGAGCACGAAGGAACCCTACGTCACCCGGCGGTCACGGTCACGGGCCCGGTCGCAGTCTCGACCTCGGTCTCGGTCTCGGTCACGGACCCGGTCTCGGTCTCGGACCCGGTCTCGGTCACGGCCTCGGTCTCAGTCTCGGCCTGTCGGATAGCCGTCGACCTCGTCGCGTCCGAGCTCGACCTCGACCAGGGTGAGACCGTGGGGTGGGGCGGTCTGGCCTGCGTCCTGACGTCCGGCCGATCCGTCGACCAGGCGAGGAATGGACTCCGGCGCGCGTTTTCCAGTGCCGACCTCGACCAATGTGCCGACCATGATGCGCACCATGTTCTTCATGAAGGCATTGCCGGTCACCTCGATCGCCGCGAGATCGTCCCGTCCTTCCCAACGGTCCAACACGGTCACCGAGAACATGGTGCGCTCGGTGGTCTGACGCTCGTCTCCGCGCCCGCGAAACGCCACGAAGTCGTGGGTCCCCACCATGCACTCTGCCGCGGCACGCATGGCAGGGACGTCGAGGAAGTCGCCTACCTCATTGCGTCGATTCGGAACGTTCTTGCGCGCTTCGCGAGGCTCGATGTGCCAAACGCGGTCCCTCAGCATCGGGTCGCGGATGTCCCCGCAGTAAAGCACGTATCGGTAGCGCTTCTTCGAGGCATGCCACCTGGGGTTGAACCGCCGAAAGCACGGACGCGCCTCCTTGATCACCACATCGCCTGGCAGGAGATTGTTCAGCCCCTGAACCCACCCCTCCATCGGCAACTCCTGCTTGCACCCGAAGGCAGCGACCTGTCCGAGCGCATGCACGCCGGCGTCGGTTCGGCTCGCAACCCGCAGTCCGGAGTGTTCGAGGCCGAGCTCTACGATCGCGGCTTCGACGGTGCTCTGCACCGTGCGGTAGCCGTCCTGCGACTGCCAACCGTGAAAACCGCTTCCGTCGTACGCCACCGTCAGGCGCACCCCAAACGGGAACTCCGGCTCCTTGGCCATCACGCAGTACTGCAGCGGCCAGTGGTTAGCGGCAAGCGGAGAGCCGCCCTACGCCCCTTCGAGGGTGAGATCGCCGTCGCTGATCACCAAGGTAAAGGAATGGCGAGCGTACCTGCTCTCGTCCATCGAGCCGGCCCTCCAATCTGCGACGGTCGGCTCCCACAGCAAAGGCGGGATGGTCCCCGGGATCAGCTTCGAGAACACGAAGATGCGATCGAAGATGTCTCCGGGTTTCACGTCGTCGTTGCCGTCGACGTCTGCGTGGATCAGCGCCGCCGTACCGGCCTTGACGGGCACCCATTTGTGCACGCGGGTCGCCATGCGGACCTCGAGAAGGAGATCGTGGGCGCTCTTGTTCTCCGCAAAGAACGCGGTCTTCCAGAAGGACCTTCGCAGTGTCATCGATGTTCCTCCGAGCGATCGGGAGGCGGCCCCACTTGGGCGTCGGTGATCACGAGCGTGTACTCGCTTTCGCCGTAGCCTTCGGTATCGATGCGACCCCCTTGCCAGTCGTCGATCCTGGGTTCCCACAGCAGCTGAGCCTGCTCGGCAGGGAGCACTGCGCACAGAACCCGGATGGTTTTGAACGAGTCCTGTGGTCGCGGGTCGCTGCCGAGAACGGAATCGACACCGACCGGCGACAGTTTGCCGCGTGGGACCGGGATCCGTTTGAACGAACCGTTGTGTTGGATTTCTATGATTAAGTGTTGAGAGCTCCGGTTGTCCACGAAGTACGTGGTCCTCCCGAGCATCGGCGGAAGTTTCATAAGCAAGCCCCTGCCGCGCCGCAGAGCAACACCCGTGCCAATCTGTTTGTCGGCAAATTTGACGCACTGCGCAGCGCGCGATGCGACATTTCGATCCGACCGCCTGTAGCGCGGCTTTCACTACGCCCGTTGGGCGTTGCGAGATTTACAACTTAGAAAGTAAGCCCGAGCCCCGCGGTCCACGCGAGCTTGTCGGCGATGTTCGATTTGCTGTTCGCGTCGGAGCCGATGAGCTCGAAAAAGAGATACGAGCTGTTGATGCCCCAGTCATCGTCGAGGGCGTTGGCCCGCTTCGGCGAGATACTGTTCAGCTCGAGGTTGAACTGCGCGCCCCACCGGAGCCCATGGGACCTCCCCG
>CAJIBX010000288.1_pt1 | contig 42796 bp, 30 predicted proteins | sample 9199471 | NCBI WGS metagenome assembly CAJIBX01 (sample SAMEA7708317, study PRJEB35096) | sediment metagenome | biome: marine neritic benthic zone biome [ENVO:01000025]; feature: sediment [ENVO:00002007]; material: shallow marine sediment [ENVO:03000034] sea grass bed [ENVO_01000059] ...
CGGTTCGATGCGCTGGGCGGCAAGGAGGTCAAGGGCATCGTCTCTGAGGTCGGGGTCGCAAGCGTGAGGGGCGGGGCCACGTTCCCGGTCACGGTGCGACTGACGGAAGGTGAAGATCCGGTACGCGCGGGAATGGCCGCAGATGTCACCTTCGAATTCTCTCGTGAAGAAACCGGAGGCTACTTTGTCCTTCCGGCGGCCGCGGTCGGGGAAGACCGGGACGGGCGCTTTGTGTTCACACTGGAACAACAAGGGGAGGACCGAGGGGTCGTCCATCGCCGACCGGTCGTAGTGGAAACGATGACGTCCGAGGGGATCGAGATCAAGGAAGGGGTCGAACCGGGTGATCTGGTCGTTACGGCTGGCGTAAGCGTGATCTACGACGGTCTCGAGGTGAGAGTCCCTCCGACCGCTCCATCATCGCCCACCACTGCAGAGCAGCCTGAGGAGGCGATCGCGCCAACCGAGGAGCCATGAGTCTCACCTCGTTTGCACTCGAGCGGCGTACCGTCACCGGCACCCTGATCGTCGTCCTGATCTTCGCGGGCATTGGCGCCTATCGGAACGCACCGCGTCAAATGGACCCGGGCTTCATCATTCGCACCGCGATGGTCACGACCTATTTCGACGGGGCCAGCCCGGAACGGGTCGAGCAACTCATTACCGACCGTATCGAAAAAGCTGTGCAGGAAATCCCCGAGCTTGACTGGGTCGACAGCGAGAGCCGGACCGGTGTGTCGGTCATCAACGTGAATATCCGCGAAGAGTTCAAAGAGATGCGGCCGATTTGGGACAATCTTCGACGCAAAGTCGAAGACGTCACCCCGAGCCTCCCAGACGGCATTCGAGGGCCGTTCGTCAACGACGAGTTCGGTGATGTCTACCCGATCATGTTCAGTATGACGGGAGACGGCTTTTCGTACATGGAGCTCAAGGACATCGCTGATGACCTCCGAGACGAACTGCTCCGCATCGAGAGCGTCGCGAAGGTCGACATTCTCGGCGCCCAGGACGAGCGTTTGTTCGTCGAGTACAACAACGCAAAGCTGACGCGCTTGGGCCTCACGCCGCTCGCGCTGCGGGAAGCCTTGGAGAGCCGCAATATCATCCAGCCCGGCGGCGAAATCGACATCGCCACCGAGACGATTTCTCTCGAGCCAAGCGGTAACTTCAGCTCGGTGGAGGAGCTCGGGCGAACGCTGATCCGCGTCCCCCAGAGCACCGACCTGATCTACCTGGAGGACATCGTCGAGAGCTACCGCGGGTACATCGATCCACCGCAAGGCCTGGTTCGCATCGAGGGGCGCCCCGGCCTCACGCTTGCTGTCTCGATGGCCGAGGGCGGAAACCTCATCGCGCTCGGCAACAGTCTCGAGGAGTTCTTCAATCGAATTGTCGAGCAGTATCCGCACGGCCTCGAGTTCTATAAGACCTATTTTCAGCCAGAGCTGGTGGAGCGAAAGGTCGACGACTTTGCCAGCAGTGTGTTTCAGGCGATCGTCATCGTCCTCATCGTGATGCTGACCACGCTTGGCCTGCGCACCGGCATCGTCGTCGCCACCCTCGTTCCCGCGACCATGATCATCACCATGGTCGGGATGAGTGTCTTTGACATCCAGATCGACCAGATGTCGCTGGCGGCCTTGATCATCGCGCTTGGCCTTCTCGTCGACAATGCGATCGTCGTCTCGGAGTCGATCATGGTTCGTATGGCGGGGGGACAGGAGCCCGTCCCCGCTGCTCTCGACGCGACGAAGGAGCTCCGCGTCCCGCTTCTCATCGCTTCGTTGACCACCGCGGCTGCCTTTTTGCCGATCCGGCTCGCCGAGTCTTCGGTGGGGGAGTACACGGGCGTTCTCTTTTCGGTGGTCACGATCACCCTGCTCGTCTCATGGGTCTTGGCACTGACCATGATCCCGATACTCTGCGTGAAGTTCCTCAAGCCCAAAGCGGAAGACCAATCGTTCGATTCACCGTTCTACCGATTCTATCGTCGCGCGATCATCACTGTGCTCCGTAGGCCCTGGCTGAGCCTGGCACTGGTCGTCGTCGGCTTTTTCGCAGGGATTCAACTCTACCGCTTCGTTCCGCAGCTGTTCTTTCCGAATCAGAGCGAGAGTTTCTTCGTCGGCGAGCTCTCCCTGCCGCCCGGCACATCGATTCGCTCCACCGAATCCATGATCAAGGACATGGAGTCTTTCATCGAGGAGGAGCTGGAAGCGACCGACGAACGAGACGGGCTTGTGCAGTGGGCGTCGTTCATCAGCACGACGCCGCCACGGTTTACGCTGACGTACAACCCAGACGCCCCGCGCCCGCGTTTCTCCGAAACGATGTTCCACACCAACAGCGCCGAAGTCGTGCCCAGCGTCATGCAGCGTCTCGAAGACCACATGATCGACGCGTATCCCGACGTGCGCCCCCACATCCGTCCCCTCGGCAACGGTCCTCCCGTCCGGAAGCCCATCGAAGTCCGCATCTCCGGCAAGGACATCGACCGGGTGTTCGCCATCGCCGATGAAGTCAAAGCTTGGCTTGCCAAGTTCCCGGGAACGCGGAACATCGGGGATGATTGGGGGCCCCGTGTCAAAAAGCTCTCGGTCCGCGTCAACGAGGAACGGGCGCGTCGCGCCGACATCACCAACGAAGACGTCGCGATCTCGGTCCAGACGTTCTTGAGTGGCTTCGAAACCACCCAGTACCGCGAAGAGGACAAGACCATTCCTGTGATCCTGCGCTCGGTCGCCGAAGGGCGACGCGATATCGACCGCCTAGAGACGCTCAACGTATTTTCCCAACGTGGTGGTGAATCCGTTCCGCTCACACAGATCGCCGACATCGAGCTCGAGTGGGAAGCTTCGGAGATCATGCGGCGAGACCGCTATCGCACGGTGACGGTAGACTGCGAGCTCGTCGAGGGGCTGACCGCCACCGAGGTCAATGTCCACCTGAGGCCGTGGCTCCAAGAGCAGTCCAAATCCTGGGGCCTGGGCTACCGGTACGAGTTTGGCGGCGAGGCTGAAGGTTCCGAGAAAGCCAATGCCTCAATCGCGGCAAAGCTACCGATCGCGGGCATGGTGATCATTTTGCTGCTCGTATGGCAGTTCAATTCCCTTCGAAAGCCCGTGATCGTCCTGGCGACGATCTTGCTCGCGCTGGTCGGTGTGGCGATCGGGCTACTCATCATGGATTCGTACTTTGGCTTCATGACCCTGCTTGGGATCGTCTCGCTCGCGGGGATCGTGATCAACAACGGCATCGTGCTGATCGATCGCATCGAGATTGAGAAAACCGAGCACCGGCTAAGCCCACCTCTTGCGATCATCCAAGCGGCGCAGCAGCGCTTCCGACCGATCATCCTGACGACCGCGACGACCATCGCGAGCTTGCTCCCGCTCTACACCGGCGGAGAAGCGATGTGGCAGCCACTCGCTGTCGCGATCATGTTCGGCCTCGCGTTCTCGACGATGCTCACCCTCGGGTTCGTGCCGCTCCTGTACTCGATCTTCTATCGCGTGAGCTTCAAAGACTTCGTCTACCCAGAAACCGGAGCAAAAGTAAGCACTTAGAGCGATATGGCCGCCGCCGAGTTTGCGGTGCGCCTCCCCCATAGCTAGCCTGATTAGACCCATGGGGGTGATTCCCTAGCAGCTCCCCGGGGTAGGTGCTTGATGAGGCGTGGAAGTGCATTCGTAGCCGTCGTGCTCGCGACGTCGTGGCTCTCGATTCGAGGAGCTTCGGCGGACGCAACGATCTACGAATCGGCGACCTACGTCCCGGTGAGCGGCGGCTACTCCGGCTTCCTCGTCACGAGCGACTTCTGGCAGGGCGCTGCATTCACGACGACCGAAACGCATCACGTTACCGCGCTCGGTGGACACATCCGCGGAGACTATGGCGGCGACCCCTTGTTCCTCGCGATCTTTCCAACGGATGGATCACTTCCGCCCGCTCCTCCCAACACCGACGACGCTTTCTTCATCCAGCTCGTTACCCCACCAACCTCGCCAAGCGACTACTCGCTCCCGACCGACTTCATGTTGCCGCCAGGAAACTGGGCCGTGATCTTTGGCAGCGGGATGGCCGGCGCCACCGGTGAAGGCAACATGCCCCAAACGAACCTCGAGGTTGGCACACCGACATACGTGAGAAACATTCACGGAAGCTGGTCGACGACAACGAGCTCGCGATTGCTTCGTCTGTTCGTCGAGGGCACGCCCATCATTTGCGGAGATGGAACGATCGAGGGCGACGAAGTCTGCGATGACGGCGCAAACAATGGTCTATATGGCTTCTGCAAGGCCGATTGCACGGGGATGGGTCCCTCCTGCGGCGACGGACAGGTTCAATCGCCCAATGAAACGTGTGACGATGGTGCCAACAACGGTCAGTACGGCTTCTGCAACGCGACGTGCAGCGCCCTTGGTCCCCGCTGCGGGGACGGAATCATTCAGGGCGCCCAAGGCGAAGTGTGCGACGACGCCTCGAACAACGGTGAGTATGGATTCTGCGACGCCGCGTGCGGCGGTCCCGGGCCTCGCTGCGGCGACGGAACGACGCAGGAGTCCGAAGCCTGTGACGATGGCGACAACAACGGAGAATATGGCTTCTGCAACGCAACCTGCAGCGCGCCGGGGCCCTATTGCGGTGATGGGTTGATCCAGCCCGAAGAGCTCTGCGATGCCGGGCCGGACAACGGAAGCTACGGAGGCCCCTGTAATGCCACGTGCACGGCCAAAGGCCCGCACTGCAGCGACGGCGTAACACAGGAGCCCGAAACCTGTGACGACGGAAACGTATCCAACCGTGACGCCTGCTTGAACACCTGCCGGTCCGCCTCCTGCGGAGATGGGTTCGTGCAAGCGGCAGTCGAGGAATGCGACGACGGCAACAACATCGAGACCGATGGGTGCTCGAACGCGTGCATCAAAGATGATGCGACCCCGCGCACCATCGATCCGCCGTCGAAAGGTGGCGGTTGTCAGATCTCGACCGACCCAAGCGTTCCGTACTTTCCAGGATTCCTGGTCGCCATCGTGCTCGCCGTCCTGCGGCACCAGCATTCGCGGCGCCACCGGCCGGCTCACCGGATCCCCGCACCCTGACATTCGCGCAAAACCAGGCTAGAACTGTCGACGGGGGCGTAAGCTAGATCGCAATCGTGTAGGGCGGGGGCACACCTAAATTGTAGGTATTTGTCTCATCGGTTGCCGGGCCCTTTGGGGTGAATACCCTGTGTATTGGGCAGGAACCGTGGTCGAAGGAATCGGCCGCTCAGGACTGGAGTACCTAAGGTGAAGCACAGCAAAATCGCAATCTTGGTTGTCTTGTCGTTCGCAGCGGGCTGCGTTGCCCTGAACGACACGGGCGGGCGGCGCATCAAGAACGACAACGGGCCGCGCGAGAGCATCTGCGACGAGCTCGGCAGCCCCATCGGCTGCGGTGAAGAGTGCAACACCGACCTCGACTGTGACCTCGCCACGTTCTGCAAGAGCGGTCGCTGTGACGCGGTATGCGTCGTTGGCGGCGACCAGTGCGGCAACCAGGCCGTGTGCATTGAGCACGGGCGCTGCCTCGACCTCGAAGACGACGGCGGCACCTACACCGATGACCGCGTATGCGCCGACATCGAGCTCGAAACCGAGCGAGTGATCCCGAATATCGCCCTCATCGTCGACAAGAGCGGCAGCATGCTCGCCGACTTCTCAGGGCTCTTGGCGGGTCAACCAGGCTTCACCCCACCCACACGCTGGGACGCGGCCAAGGCGGCGTTGATCGGCAACCCCGCGGTGGCCGGGGATGGCGTCGTCGGCGAGCTCGACTCGATCGCCCGATTTTCCTTCTACTCCTACGACAAACAGGGTGGCCTGATCTCGCCCGACCTGACCTGCACGCCACGAATCGACAGCGTGCCGAACTTCGTGCTCAACAACGGCGGCGCGATTCAGACTGCGTACGCTGGAATCGTGCCTGACGGCTGGACGCCTACGGCTGAAGCGGTGAACTACGTCACGACCCAGGTTTCGAACACGCCGCCGGTCGATGGGCCGACCGCCTTCGTCCTCGCAACCGACGGCTTCCCGAACGGGTGTGACGAGGTTGGAGCACCCGCAGACTTGACCAACTCGGTCAACGCGGTCGCGAACGCCTATTCGACGATGATCAACGGCACGCCTATCGAGACTTACGTGCTCGGCGTCAGCTTCGGCGGTGCCTCCGGTGGCACCCACCTTCAGGCGTTGGCAAACGCCGGCCAGGGCGTCGCGTCGGGCGCCGAATGGTGGATGGCGAGCGATGCTGAGGACCTCGAGGCCAAGCTCCGAACTATCGTCACCACGGCGATTCCTTGTGAGGCCGACCTCGCCGGACGGATTCTTCCCGCGGCTGCGTGCAGCGGGCGGGTCACCCTCGACGGCGAAGTGCTGACCTGCAACAACCCGACGCGCGGATGGCGCGCGATCGACGAGGACACGATCGAGCTTCTCGGCAGCGCCTGCGAAGATTGGCAAGGCGGAGAGGCCTCGAGCCTGATCGGCAGCTGGCCCTGCGGCGCCGTGATAGTGGAGTAACGCACCTTCAGCGGGGTGGACGGGTGTTTGCCATCGTGCGGAGCGGAGTGGACGAAGTCCACGGAGCTGCACGATTGCAACCAGGCGTCCGGGGACCCCGCTTCTACAGAATAACTCGCAACGAGCGGGGCTCGTAGCGGAAGCGCGAGTCGTGCGTGAGCGTTTCGTAGGAACCGAACACGGCATCTACATCTTCGATATCGTCGAGAGGCTCGGTAGGGTCTTTGGCCGCGTCGGCGCTGAATTCGTGCACGGTACGATAGGCCGTGTCTCGTTGCACCGGCACCCGGTCGGCATCGCGGATCACCGTGCGAAGCGTTGCCGGGGTCATGAGCTGCCCGTGCTTGGCACCGGCTGAGGTCGAAATACTCTCGTTCATCAGGGTGCCGCCGAGGTCGTTGACCCCGCAGCTCAAGAGCCACTGGGCCTGACGCAACCCTTCCTTGACCCACGATGCCTGAATGTTCGTCATGCTCGGCCCGAGCATCAGCCTCGAGATCGCGTACAGGCGAATCACGTCGTTGCCGCTCGGCCCCGGCCGCACACCTGCCACCTCGGAACGTGCGAACAGCGGCGCGTCTTCATGGACGAAGGAGAGCGGAACGAACTCGGTGAAGCCACCCGTCTCTCGCTGCATGCTGCGAAGGAGGTCCAAATGCCGCATTCGGTGCTCGGCGGTTTCGACGTGACCAAACATCATGGTCGAGGTCGTCGGAATGCCGAGCTCGTGAGCCCTGCCGATGACCGTCATCCATTCCCGCGTGGTGATGCGGGTGGGGGCGATGGTCTTTCGAAGCCTGTCATCGAGGATCTCGGCGGAAGTCCCAGGCAGCGAGCCAAGTCCGGCTTCTTTGAGCGCAATGAGGTACTCACGCACCGAGAGCTGCGCCAGGGCAGCGCCAAACTTCACTTCCTCCGGGGAGAACGCGTGGATGTGGATGTCCGGGGCAGCCTGTTTCACGGCGCGGCACAGATCGATGTACGTGTTCCCTCCGATGTTGGGCGAAAGGCCAGCCTGGAGGCATACCTCGGTTGCGCCATAGTCTTGCGCTTCCAACACGCGGCGAACGACCTCGTCCGTGGGTAGGTAGTAGCCTTGCTCCGACCGGACGCCCCGCGAAAACGCACAGAACTTGCAGTTCTTGATGCATACGTTGGTGAAGTTGATGTTGCGGTTGACGACGTAGCTCACACCGTCTCCCGCCTGCTCGCGTCGCATGGTGTCCGCGACGAGGCAGAGCGCATGGAGATCATGGCCTGTCGCCCGGCTCAGGTGCACGCCGTCCTCCCACGGCAAAGGCCTACCCTCCAGGCACCGCTCGAGAATGGTCCGGGTTGGTTTGGAGGCATCCGAAAGACACGACTCTATCGTGCGCCCTCGACTCTGCCTCTTTCTGCTCGAGGCTACGTACGGCGCGAGCCCGCGATCCAAGAACCCATCTCTTTCGACATAGGAATCGTAGATCGGTAGCCGTGGTCGGAGATCGAAGCCTTCGGCCGAGCACGCCTCCCCGAGCCGCTCGAGGTGCGGCCACGGATGACCCGGATTGATGAAGTCTGGCGTGACCGGAGAGATGCCACCGAAGTCGTTGACACCTGCGCGAACGAGATACCGTGCGTCCTCGGGGCTCAGATTGGGCGGCGCTTGGACACTGATGTCGTCGTCGAGGACCAGCCGTGCGAGCGCGATGGTGCGCGCAAGCTCGTCACGAGCAGGCTCAGGCCACTCGCGCATCGGTGTCTGTGGTCCAGCTCGGAAATTCTGAACGATCACCTCCTGAATGTGCCCATGCGCACGGTGAAGGGCGCGGATCGCGAGCAGCGTGTCGAGTCGCTCTTGCTCGGTTTCGCCGATGCCGATCAGAAGACCCGAGGTGAACGGAATCCGAAGCTCGCCGGCCTCTCGCGTCATCGCGATCCGCCGCTCTGGACGTTTGTCTGGCGCCCGATGGTGAGGCATCCCCGGCTCGCACAAACGCTCGCTCACCGTCTCGAGCATCAGTCCCAAGCTCACATTGACCCGTTTCAATGTCGCCATGTCATCTCTGGACAGAATGCCGGCGTTCGTGTGTGCAAGGAGCCCGTGCGCGAGCGCGCGTTCACCGATCCACGCGAGATAGTCGAGGGTACGCTCGTGACCCCAGGAACGAAGGAGCGCGCGGTACTCGCGAAAGCCCGTTTCGGGAGTGTCCCCGAGGCACAGTAAGGCTTCGACGCATCCCTGCTCTCGTCCTTGCGCTAGGAAGTCCTCGACCTCGACTGGAGTCATGGTCCATTCACCGGCGTCTCCCGGCGAACGACGAAACGAGCAGTAGTCGCAGCGATTGCGACACAGATTGGTCACCGGCAAGAAGACCTTGGGCGAGTAGGTCAGTGCGCGTCCCCAAGCGCGATCGCGACGCATCGCCGCAGCTTCCACGAGTGCCCCGAGCTCGACTGTGCCATCGGTGATGAGCGCACGCGCATCGACCTCGCACAGTGGGGTTTGCGCGGCCCGGTGAAGCGCGCTGACGGAGGAGGTCATCCGACGTTCGCGATAATCGTGTCGGCGTAGCGTTTCAAGCCGTCGAGGCGACCTTCGAGCGCGCCGCCGATCATCGGCGTCCCAAACATGAGCCAGGGAACCATAATGATATCGGTCACACCGGCGTCCTCGAGGCGTTTGTAACCGTCTGGATCGAATACGTCGGTGACGACCGCCTGGTACTCGAATGGCAGGTGGTCCCGTCCGTATTCCTTGCGGTACGCCTCGATTTGGCCCATCAGCTCGATGAACTTCGCAGAGGTGAGCATCGCGGAAGACCAGCCATCACCATACTTTGCGGCGCGCTTGAGCCCCGGCTTGCTGTGCCCCCCGATGTAGATCGGAATGGGTTTTTCCGGTTTGGGGCTCATCTGGATTTTGCCGAACTGGTAGTGCTCGCCCTGGTAATCGACCATCTCGCCACTCCAGATCAGGCGGAGGATCTCGAGACTCTCGTTCATGCGCTTGCCGCGGGTTTCGAACTCCGTCCCGCACCATTCGAACTCCTCGGGCAGCCACCCCAACCCAACACCAAACCCGAAACGGTAATTGGAGATGGCCGCGAGCGAGCCAACCTGCCGCGCCATCAGCACCGGGTGCCGCACCGGGAGCTTTACGACGCTCGTGTAGATGAAGATGCTCTTCGTCGCGCCAGCGATGGCGGCGGCGCCCACCAGCGGCTCGATCCATGGCGTTTCGCCATCCCACATGCGACTTCCGTCCTGGGTGTATGGATACGGCTTGCTGACCTGCTCTGAATAGAAGATCGAATCCGGAAGAACGATCGCGTGGTAACCGAGCTTCTCAGCTTCTTGCGCCACCGGGAGGTACTGTTCCGGGGGCGCCATCGCAAGGGAGACGCTGAACTTCATGCCAGCGCTTATAGCAGATTATCGCGCCTCGAGGATCGCCGGGAAGTGCTCGGGACCGCGGGAAAACGAAGACGAGAACCATCGGACCGTCTTGCCCTGAGGAATGAGAATGCGCTGGACCTTCTTCGTCATCGTCTCGAGGACAGTGCGCACTTCGAGACGAGCAAGCGAGGCGCCCAGACAGAAATGCTTGCCGTGGCCAAACGCGATCTGCTTGCTGTTTTCCTTTTCGAAGTCGCGAGAAACGTCGAATTTGTGCGGATCCTTGAAGTTCCTCGGGTCCTTGTTTGCTGCAGAATACTGCATGCCGACCATCTGACCGGCCTTGATCACCTTGCCGTGCATTTCGACGTCGCGGGTGGCCGTCCGATACATGTTATGGAACGGGGTGACAAAGCGGATGATTTCTTCGACCGCGTTCGAGATCATCTCCGGATGCTCATAGAGGTATTCGAACTGATCGGGATGATAGACGAACTGCTCGAGGCCTCCAGCAATGGCATTGCGGGTTGTCTCGGAACCGCCCGTGTTGACCAGGACGTGCTCGAATAGGAGCTGTGACTCATCGAGCTTCTCTCCGTTGATCTCCGCGTTCATCCAGATGGTGAGCAGGTCGTCACCGGTGCACCCCTCAGCCTCTCGGGCGGCGACCATCTCCATGTGATGCTCACAGAAATGCTCGAATGCGTCGTTGACGGCGTCGTCGACGTATTGTGGACCCTGACCTCCGGCGAGGGCGGTCGCGATCCACTCCATGAGGTCCGCTCGGCGCTCTTCGGGCACGTTGAGCATATCGGAGATCAGCGTGGCCGGCAGCGGCGCCGCGAGATCTCCGACGATCTCGCACTCGTCCTTTGCAAGCATCGCGGTCACCATGCCATCGACGAGCTCGGTCACCCGGTCCTGCATCTTCCTCATCTGCCGCGGGGTGAAGCCCTGGGATACGAGCGCGCGCTGCTTGGTGTGCTGCTCGCCGTCTTGGTAGATCATGCCCGGGTCGGGCGGGATATTCGGCCGGCATCCCTCACCGGAACAGAAAGTCTCTGGATCTTTTTCGATACTCACGACGTCGTCGTACCGGAACACGCACCAAACCTCGTTGTGGGGGTCCCACACGAGCGGCTCGTGATCCTGAAAGTACGCGTACATCTCCCACGGATCGTCATGGGTGTGCGGGTCGCACAGATCGACGTCCTTGTACTTCTCCCTCAGGGCTTCGATATCGGTCTCTTCAACTTTTCGGGCAGCGTTCTCCACGACCCCTCCTCAGATGGCGCTCGGCGTAGTTGACAGATTGGAAACATCTTCATGGTAGAACATGTTCTAGTTCGGTCAAGGACAGACCAGCCGGTAGTCAGAATTGGCATCTGCTCCCGCTAAAGATGCCAAACTAGGCGCGATCGCGAGGAATTCGAGACCCCAGGACTCGGAGGATGTTGAACCAGGACACGAACCTCGCCGACAGGAGCGGCTTTCCGGTGTTGAGAAAGGCGACCGAGATATCGCGCTCGGGATCGGCCCAGGCCAGTACGTTGGTGAAACCGAGGTGGCCAAACGCCTTGCCGGAGCGAGGACCGTAGAAGCCAAACACATCATGACCCAGCATGAACCCCATGGAATAAGGGACCGGAAGCATGAGCACGCGATCGACCTGGTTCCCCGTCTGGGGTTCGGTGGCCTGCGTGACGGTGCGCTGCTCGAAGACTCGCGTGTCTTCGTAGACGCCGCCGCAAAGCAGCAACTCGAAGAAGCGGCAGATCTCGTTTGGCGTCGCGATGATGTTACCGGATGGCACCACGCCCGACCGGTACCGGGGATCATTGCCTGCCTCGACGAGCTCGGCCATGGGTAAGCCGAGCGCGTTTTCGATCAGGTTCTTGTGTGGCCACGTGGGCACGGGCCCGGTAAACGCCTCGACCGCTACCTGATCGAGGAGCTCGGGCTTGACGCCGTAATTGAAATGCTCGAGACCGAGAGGCTCACGAATCTCGCTGGTCAGGAAGTCTCGAAGGCTTTGACCCGACACGCGTTCGATGATCGCACTGAGAATGAAGCCTCCGGTGATGGCGTGGTAGGCCGGGGCCTTGCCTGGCTTGAACGTCGGTTCGAGGTCACAGATCAGGTCGAGAATTCGATCGTGGTCACCAAGCAGATCCAGATCGATGACGCTCGACGGCGCCGAGGGAATGCCCGCCCGGTGCGTGAGCACGTCCCGAATTGTAATTCGGTGCTTTCGTTTGCGGGCGAAGTCGGGAATGAAGGTGGCCACTGGCTCATCGACGTGAAGTTGCTCGCGCTCATGGAGCAGGTGAATGAGCATCGCGGTGATGGCTTTCGACCCAGAAAACAGGTTGTAGAGCGTGTCGGGTGTCGCCGGCACGAGCGCCGCATCTTCGGGATCGTCAGGCGAGTTGCCGCGCGCATGTCCGATGGCTCGGTCGAGGACGATTTCACCACGACGACGAATGCAGAGCGCGAGGGCGGGATGAAGGCCCAGCTTGTAGTAGTGCACGACCGAGTCCCAAATCGCCTCCACGCCTTCCGGCCGCAGACCGACCGCACGCGGATCGATCTCTCGATGGCTGTGCGTGGTGACCTCTTGCGGGTCGAATCGGCGCACATGCCTCGGCAAAAACTTCTTGAGATCGGGAAGCTGCATCAGGATTGGTAACCCAAGCTAGGCTGCAGCCAGCGCTCGGCGGCTGCAAGCGGGACGCCTTTTCGGCGGGCGTAGTCCTCTACCTGGTCGCGATCTATGCGACCCACACCAAAGTAGCGCGCCTGTGGATGGGCGAGGTAGATCCCGCTGACACTCGCCGCAGGGTTCATCGCGTAGTGCTCGGTGAGCTCCATACCGATTTCACCTGGCTCCAGCATTCGCCAAAGCGTTTCTTTTTCGCTGTGGTCTGGGCAAGCGGGATAGCCAAAAGCCGGACGAATGCCGCGGTAACGCTCGGCGATGAGGTCCTCGTTGGTGAGCGCTTCTTCATTCCCGTAACCCCACTCGCGACGCGCCCGCTCGTGCAGCCATTCCGCGAAGGCTTCCGCAAGCCGATCGGCAAGGGCCTTGACCATGATCGCGTGATAGTCGTCGTGCTGTCTCTCGTACTCGGAAGCGAGTGCGTCGGCCCCGAGCCCCGTCGTGACGGCGAACGCGCCAATGTGATCTGCAAGGCCGCTCTCTACCGGAGCGACGAAATCCGACAAACAGAAAAAGGGTTGGTCGTTGGTCTTCGAGGCTTGCTGCCGCAACATGTGGAATCGAGCGAGCTCGTGCGCGCGGGTCTCGTCGGACCACACGATGATGTCGTCGCCTTGGGAGTTTGCCGGCCAGAACCCGTAAACCGCGCGTGCCGTGAGGAGCTGCTTGGCGATGATCTCCTGGAGCAGCGCTTGACCGTGCTCGAATAACTCAGTCGCCGCGGGGCCATACGTTTCGTGTTGGAGAATCTTCGGGAACTTGCCCTTGAGGTCCCAGGCGGAAAAGAAGAACGTCCAATCGATGTACTTGGCGATGTCGTCCAGGGGCACCTCGATGACTCTGCGGCCGGTAAACGTGGGTGCAGCGATATCGTCGGCGTTCCATTCGATGAGCGTTCGGTTTTCTCGGGCGACGTCGATAGGAATCAGCGGGCGGCTTTGCTTGTGCTCGAAGAGCCTTCGCACTTTGTCTTGCTCGCTCCGGTTGTGGGCGTCGAACTCGGGTTTTCGTTTCGAATCGAGCAGCGAGGAGACCACCTTGACTACGCGCGAGGCATCGATGACGTGAACGGTGCTCCCCTCGTAACGCGGGGCGATTTTCACGGCCGTGTGCTGACGGCTGGTCGTCGCTCCGCCGATGAGAAGCGGGACCTCGAAGTTCTGGCGGCTCATCTCTGCGGCGACGTGGACCATCTCGTCGAGCGACGGCGTGATCAGGCCGCTGAGCCCGATCACATCACACGATGCCTCCTTGGCGGTCTGGAGGATCTTCTCGGCCGGCACCATGACGCCGAGATCGACCACCTCGTAGTTGTTGCAACCGAGAACGACGCCGACGATGTTCTTGCCAATGTCGTGGACGTCACCCTTGACCGTCGCGAGTAGCACCTTCCCCTGGAAGCTGCCGGCGGCCCTCTCTCCTTCCATGAACGGTTCGAGGTGAGCAACTGCCTTCTTCATGACGCGAGCGCTCTTCACCACCTGCGGCAAGAACATCTTCCCCTCACCGAATAGGTCGCCAACGACCGCCATCCCATCCATGAGTGGACCTTCGATCACGTGAAGTGGCCGGTCGTAGCTCTGGCGCGCCTCTTCCGTGTCTTCGACGATGAAGTCGACGATGCCGTTGACGAGCGCGTGGCTCAGCCGGTCTTCGACGCTCGATTCGCGCCAACTGAGGTCGCGCTCCTTGGTCTTGACCTTTCCCTTTACGGTTGCAGCGAAACCGACGAGGTTCTCCGTGGCTTGCGGATCCCTATTGAAGAGCACGTCCTCGACGCAGGTAAGCAGGTCGGCCGGAATCTGCTCATAGACCTCCAGCTGGCCCGCGTTGACGATACCCATGTCCATCCCGGCCTTGACCGCGTGGTAGAGGAATGCGGAATGCATCGCCTCCCGAACGGTGTTGTTCCCGCGAAACGAAAAGCTCAGGTTGCTAACGCCACCGCTGATCAATGCGCCGGGACAGGTCGCCTTGATCTGCCGCGTCGCCTCGATGAAGTTCAGGGCGTACTCGTTGTGTTCTTCGATGCCGGTGGCGACGGCGAAGATGTTCGGGTCGAAAATGACGTCGGTCGGTGAAAAGCCTGCCTTTTCGACCAACAGCTTGTACGCGCGCTGGCAGATCTCGACCTTGCGCTCGATCGTATCGGCCTGCCCCTCCTCGTCGAACGCCATCACCACTGCGCCCGCACCGTAGCGACGCACGAGACGTGCCTTTTCGAGGAAGTCGCCCTCCCCCTCTTTCATGCTGATCGAATTGACGATGCCCTTGCCCTGAATGCACTGCAGCCCCGTTTCGAGGACGCTCCATTTCGAGCTGTCCACCATGATCGGAACGCGGCAAATATCCGGCTCGGCGGCGATGAGATTGAGGAACGTCTTCATCGCCTCTTCGGAATCGAGCATGCCCTCGTCCATGTTGACATCGATGATGTTGGCGCCGTTTTGCACCTGTTCGCGCGCGACGGACACGGCGGTGGCAAAGTCGCCTTCCGTAATGAGCCTGCGAAATTTGGCCGAACCGGTGACGTTGGCCCGCTCGCCCACCATCGTGAAATTCGATTCGGGCCGAATGACCAACGGTTCGAGCCCGCTGAAGCTCGCGTAGTGTTGCGATGGCGACCGCGGGCTGCGTGGCGATGATTTGGACACCGCTTCCCGAATCGCGGCGATGTGCTCGGGCGTGGTCCCACAACACCCGCCGACGAGATTGAGAAAGCCATCCTCGGCAAAGCCACCCAGCAGCTTTGCCATCTGTGCAGGCGTTTGGTCGTACTCGCCGAACGCATTGGGAAGCCCGGCGTTTGGATAACAGCTCAGGTAGCACTCGCTCACCTCCGAGAGATCGCGCAAGAACGGCCTCATCTCTTCGGCGCCGAGTGCACAATTGATGCCGACGGAAAACGGGCGGGCGTGCTCGATCGAGATATAGAACGCCTCGACCGTCTGCCCCGACAGCGTGCGGCCGCTCTTGTCGGTGACCGTCACCGAGATCAGGATCGGAAGCCGCACGCCTTTTTCGTCGAATACATCCTCGATCGCGTGCAGGGCAGCTTTGGCGTTCAGTGTATCGAAGACAGTCTCGACGAGCATGAGGTCACTTCCGCCGTCGATGAGGCCGCGGGCCTGCTCCTCATACGCCGCCTTGACCTCGTTATAGGTGACGGCGCGAAATCCCGGGTCATTGACATCGGGACTGAGGCTGAGGGTCTTGTTGGTTGGGCCGATCGCCCCTGCAACGAAGCGAGGCTGGTCCGGCGTTTTGTCCGACCAGGCCGAAGCGGCCTGTTTGGCGATGCGGGCCGCCTCGACGTTGAGCTCGTAGACAACGTCCTCTAGCCCATAGTCGGCTTGTGAAATCGAGGTGCCGTTGAACGAGTTGGTCTCGATGATGTCCGCGCCAACCTCGAGGTAGGACTCATGAATGCTCTGGATGACGTCTGGTCGTGTGAGCACGAGCAGATCGTTATTGCCCTGCAAAGGCAAACTATGCTCCGCAAAACGCTCACCGCGGAAATCCGACTCCGTCAGCTTGTGGCGTTGGATCATCGTGCCCATCGCCCCATCGAAAAGCAGAATGCGTTCGCGAACGAGCCTTTCGAGGGTGTCGTGTACCGAATCCATCGCTAGCGGGGCACTTTCGTGGCGAAGCCAGTGACGATTTGGAAGTGCGGTTTTCTGCGCTCTCGGGAGGTCACCTCGCAAGAGAGCACCTTGAGGGGGCGAAGCAACTTGGCGAGCTCCTGGGGCTCGAAACCGTCGTTGACGTGGCCGTAGCGGGCCGTGATATCCCGGTGAGGATGCTTGGCTAGAGTCACGAGGGCCAGCGTACCTCCCGGACGCAGGACGCGCTTGGCCTCCGAGATCGTTTGCGCAGGCCTCTGCGCATAGGTGAGCACGTGGAACAGTAGAACCTGATCAAACCGATCCGCATCGAAAGGGAGCGCCTTCATGTCTCCCTTGATGAACTCGACCTCGTCAGCGTCCCCCAGCCTACGACGCGCTGCCGCAAGGACTTTTTCGCTCTTGTCGAGGCCTGTATACCGACGTGACCGCGGCGCCAGCAACTGCGCGACTGTGCCATCTCCACAGCCTACATCGAGAACCTCTCCGAACTCGACAAACCCCAGGAGCCCCCTCGTCAACGCTTCCCAAGTACGCCCGGGTGAATAGTGATGCTCCATGCGGCCGGCGATGGTGTCGACCCACGGCGCTTCGGCGTCGCGTGCCGCTAGCAACGCCTCGCGCCGCGAACGGTCGCCTTCGAGTACGGAGTCGCTCAGTTGCGCTCGAACTGCACGCCAGAGCCCCCGCGCATCCTCGGGCGCCGTGTTCCACTGCGACCGGTAGTATCGCTGTGAACCGGCGCGCCGGCTCTGCACCAACTCCGCCTCACGAAGCCGTGCGAGGTGCGTCGAAACCCGCGACTGGCCCAACTCGGTGATCGCCGTCAGCTCTTGCACACTGAGCTCGTCCGTCTCGAGCAGGCTCAGGAGGCGGACGCGAGTCGGATCCGCCAGGGCGCCCAAAAGCTCCACAGACTGCTGTAAATTCGATGACATCTGTCTATCCGGATATCAAGATATTCTAAATACCCCACAAATTTCGCGGGGTCAAGCGGCCGCCCGTCGACTACCTTAGGGAATAGGCATGCCACCAAATCGACTCGCCTTTGGAGCCGCGCTCGTCCGACTCGCCCTCGCCTTCTTCGCGATCGCGATTCTCCCGACCGTGTATCCCCCGATGGCGGCGCACCGGTGGCTGTTCGCTGCCTACGGGGCGATCGCTGCTCTCCAGCAGTTTCTGATCTGGAAGAACATCGGAGGTCAGTGGCGGGTCTTGCTGGGTGGCATCCTCGACATGGCGTTGATCACGTTCGTGGTCCAGCGAGCTGGGACCGCCCGCACGATGCTGGTCGCCCTGTACTTCGTGGTCGGCATCATCAACTCGCTGGTCTCGGGTCCAAAGATGGGCGTCATCTTGTCCGTGGTGGGATCGGTGATGTTCGCAGGCGTGGTGGGATTCGAGGTGATCGGCGCTCTTCCGTACGCACCAGACGGTCCCGAGTGGGCGCACGCCCATGCCCCGACCGCCGCAAGCGGCGGCATTTTGGTGGGCGTCGTCGCCTTGTTGCTCATGCTCACCACCTCCATCGTCGCAATGCTGGTGACGCGGGTCATCGATCGGGAGACGCAGCTGCTCGAAGTCAACGAACGCCTGGCAGAGCTGACGCGCAAGGATCCGCTCACGAAGTTGTTCAATCGCCGATACATTCTGCAGAACATCGATCAGGGTCTCGCGTGGCTCAACCGCGGCCGACCCATGGCCGTCGTGATGATCGATCTCGATCAGTTCAAGCGCATCAACGACGCGCGCGGGCACTTGGACGGGGACGAGCTTCTTCGTCGGATCTCGGAGGCTTTGCAGAACTCGACCCGTGAGGTCGACATCGCGGGGCGGTACGGCGGAGACGAGTTCGTCGTCGTCCTTCCCGATACCAGCCACGAACAAGGCAGAATCGCAGGAAATCGCTTCGTAGACGCGATTCGGCAGGTCGGTCTCGAGTTCGATCGTGACCACCCGGTGACCGGAAGTGCTGGCCTCAGTATCGCCCGACCCGGCGATTCGGTCGCCGAGGTGCTCAAGCGAGCCGACCAGCACGCCTATGCGGCAAAGCGTCTCGGCGGCGATCGGCTATATGGTTAGCCATGCCCCAGAACATACTCATCGCGGGATGTGGCGCGGTCGGGTCGGCGCTCGCACGCCGGTACGTCGCGGAGGGCGACCGGGTCTGGGGAATCCGGCGCGATGTATCGGCCCTCCCGACCGGCGTCGAGCCATGGCGAGCCGACCTGGGCGAACCGGCGAGCTTGGGCGCGCCGCCCGCTGATTTCGATCTCGTGTTCTACACGGCCGCCGCGGGCGCACGAACCGAAGAACGGTATCGAAGGATCTACGTGGACGGACTGATCGGCATTCTCGAGCTCCTGAAAACCGCCAATGCTCCCATCCGGCGCGCGATCTTCACCTCGAGCACGGCGGTCTACGGTCAGAACGACGGAAGCTGGGTCGACGAAGAGTCCCCGACGGAACCCGCATCGTTTACCGGCGAGATCCTGCTCGAAGCCGAGTCGGCCCTGGCTGCCTGCCCCTGGCCGAGCACTTCGGTGCGGCTTGCCGGCATCTACGGGCCGGAGCGCACACGGCTTCTCGAGCAGGTGAAGTCCGGCACGGCCCGGATCTCCGAAGGTTTCACCAACCGCATTCATGTCGAAGACTGCGCCGGCGTCCTCGAGCACTTGGCAAGCCTCGATCGGGTGGATCCGATCGTCATCGGCGTAGATGATGAACCCGCGCCGATGCGAGAAGTCGTCGGTTGGATGGCCGAACAGCTCGGCGTGCCTGCCCCGACCAGCCTGCAAGACGCCCCGCGCGGACGCGGCACGAACAAACGCTGCAGCAATCGTCGGCTCAAAGCTTCGGGTTATGTGCTCGAGTTCCCGACCTATCGAGAGGGCTACGCGCCGATCGCCGAGGCGTTCGTCAACCGGTCCGCCGGATGATGTGATAACCAAACGGCGTCTCGACGACTCCGCTCGTGTTGCCGACGTCGAGTGCAAAGGCCGCCTCCTCGAAGGCCTTTACCATCTGACCGCGCCCGAAGTTGCCGAGATCACCGCCCGCGCTCGCCGAGCCGCAGTCCGAGTGCTGGGTCGCGAGCGCCGCGAAATCTGCACCGCCCTCTATCTGCTGCGCGATGTCGTTGATCTCCGATTGCGCCTCGTCTTTGCTTCGCGTCGCGCTGGAACGTTCTGAGCCTGCGTACATGAGCAAGATGTGTGAAGCTCGGATCTGGTCGGTCATGGCTGCCCCTTTCGAGTTCGCGCGACCCTAACAGAAAACGCGTTCGCTGTGCGCTCAAAGCGGCTTCAATGACGACGCAAGCTCAGCGGCCGCTTTGCCGCGGTCGAGCTTCCCGAGCGAGGTCGTCGGGAGCCGGTCCACCTGGCACACTTGCTTGGGCCGTTCGTGCGGGGAAAGTCCGGCGCGGACGTTTGCCTGAAGCGCGCCCGGCTCGATGTGCTCATGACATACCAGAGCCGCGACGACGCGCTGACCCCATTCCTCGTCGGGCACACCGAAGACGCATGCCGTGTCCACCCCTGGGATCGACTCGAGAAAGGCCTCGACCGTGACTGGAGAGACGTTCTCGCCGCCAGTGATGATCATGTCATCGGCGCGACCGAGGACCCGAAGCTGTCGGTCGGCAGTGAGCTCACCGAGGTCGCCCGTGCGAAACCACCCGTCCGTCCCGAGTGGGGCGACCGATCCATCGATGAGATAGCCATCGGCAAGCGTGGGACCGGCGATCTCGATCATGCGGTTTCGAAAACGGAGCTGAACACCGCCCAGCGGCATGCCGGACCCATCCGTTCCCAGTTGATCGAGACTCTGGGTTGAGACTTGGGAGCACGCCTCGGTGCATCCGTAAGTCGAGAGGACCGGAAGGCCATGCTCGATTGCCCGCAGACGGAGCCGCGAGGCAAGCGGCGCACCTCCGACGAGGACGGCCCGAAGACTCGAGGGTGCTTTCCACGACGGCGCATTCTCGAGCAGGCGCTTGAGCATCGTCGGGACCAGGCTCAGCAAGGTCACGGCTCGATCGTCGATCAGTCGAACGACTTCCTGTGGATCGAAACCGTCCTGACCAGCGAGCACGATCGTTCGACGCGCGAGCAAGGTACGCGTGAAGATCGAAAGGCCTCCGACGTGGGCGGGTGGCATGCAGACGAGCCATCGATCGTCGTGGTGCCAGCCCAGGTTTTGGGCACTCGCTTCTGCCGCGGCGATGAAAGAGCGTCGGGACAAGACCACGCTCTTGGGAACGGCCTGGGTGCCCGAGGTGTGGATGATCGCGAGGCAGAGGTCACCGGAAAGCGGAGCGTGGTCAGCGGGAAGCGGAGCGCGGTCAGCGGAAAGCGGAGCGCGGTCAGCGGACGGTCGCTCGATCACCAGTAGGGGCTTGGTGTTCTCGAGCGCGGCTCGTCGCTGGGACTCCGGCCACCTCGGATGTAGGAGCACCATAGGCACCCCGAGCTCGATCAGCGCGTAGATCATGATCGCAGAATCGAGCGAGACCGTGGGTGTGAGCGCGACCCGCGCGGTTGCGTCGCCACCCGTCACGCCTTTGCCCTCGAGCCATGCAATCGCCCCCCGTACCCGCTCTGCGACTTCAGCATAGGTCCACTGGTGGTCGGACGAGATCACGCACGGGTGCTCAGGCACCTCACGTGCCGCTTGGAGCACACTGAGGTCAGGCATCGCGCACCTCGAGCTTCGGTAGTCCCAACCCCGCCTGTGGGTGAGTGCGCACGCTGGCTCCATCGAATGCAGCGCCGTGCACGGGTGGCCAGCATGAAAGGCCCGCATGCGCACCGAGGCCGGGGGCTGCCGAGGTGGTCAGTGACAGTGCGAGCTCCGCCGCGGCCGCATGCGCGACCGGCCCTTCGAGCGCATGGGACACCGCCACGCGTCGACCGTGATCCGCGGCCGATCGAGCAAGCTCGCGACAACGACCCAGACCGCCCAGCACCGTGGGCTTGAGTACGAGCACCTGGAGCGCATCGAGCTCGAGGAGTTGTTGGAGACCGGTCCTGTCGAGCCGTTGTAGGGACTCGTCGATCGCGATGGGGATGCTCAGCCGGAGCGCGCGCTCGAGATCTCGAGTTGCCACCGGCTCCTCGAAGAACTCGACCTGCGCCGCGACCAAGCGATCGGTTGCGTCGATGAGCTGATCGGGTGAAAGCGATCGGTTCGCATCGAGACGAAGAGCGAGCGACGGATGCCGAGCCCGAACCCGCTCGAGCGCGTCCAGCTCGACAGGCCACGCACGCCCGACCTTGAGCTTGACGACTTCATACCCCGCTGCAACGGCGCGACCGACCTCCTCGTCCCAGGCTTCCGGCTCGGAGTCGACCAGCGCTGCGATCGGTAGCCGTCGCGCCTCGGTGCGACCAAGCAGATGATGCACGGCGCGTCCCGTGGACTTGCCAAGCCAATCGAGAGCTGCCGTCTCGAGCGCAAAGCGCGCCGCGGGCGCCTCGATGGCGATCATGTCTGCGATCGTGTCGAGGATAGCGTCCGCGCCGCCGTTCGAATCGACGTCGAGCATGGCTGCCGCGACCTGAAGCACGTGATGCGCCTCTTCGAGCGACTCCGGAGACACGCCCGGTAAAGGCGATGCCTCGCCAAGCCCCGTCACACCGTTTTGCGAAAGCTCGAGCAAGAGCCCCTCGCGGTGGTCCCAATCCCTGGTCGCGTTACCCAGGGGCGCGACCAAAGCACCGCCGACGTGGCTGATCTTCACGTCAAAGCGCATCAGCGAATCACCAAGCCAAACGCGAAAAGCACCCCGAACAAGAGAAGAAGACGCGCCGTGCCCGCCAAGGTGGCGTTCAGCGCGGTCCCCCGGTCGTACACGACCGAACGCCAAAGACGCCACGCGATCGGCAGCGTGATGAGCGGTAGGCATACCCAGCCGCTCGCCTGACCGGTGATGGCGAGAACCGGCGGCACCGCATAGGCCACGAATAGCAAGAGCGCGTACTCCCACACGCCGGCGTCGCGCCCCCATCGGACCACGAGCGTGCGCTTGCCAGCCTCGGCGTCTCCCTCGACATCGCGCACGTTGTTGACCGCCAGAATCGCAGTGGCCAACGCGCCGATGGGTAGGGACGCCCACCAGGCAAGAGTCGGAACCGCTCCGACTTGAACGAAGGCGGTTCCGCACACCGCCACGAAACCGAAAAAGACCATGACGAAGACATCGCCGAGACCGTGGTATGCAAGCGGATACGGTCCTCCGGTGTACCCGACGCCGGCAGCGATCGAGGCAAGGCCGATCACCACGATCCACACGCCCCCCACCCATACCAAATAGAGGCCGACCAACAGCGCGAGCCCGAACACGACCACCATCCCGGTCCGGAGCTCTTGCGCCGAGAGCAACCCGGATTGAGCGACGCGCAGTGGCCCGAGCCTCGCATCGTTGTCGGCTCCCTTTTCGAAGTCGAACAAGTCGTTTGCGAAGTTCGTGCCGATTTGGATCAAGAACGCGCCCAAGAGCGCCGCGAGCGCGGGCACGAGCCGAAAGCCACCGGCCGCAACCGCGCATGCAGTCCCCACGATGACCGGAACGAACGCCGCTGTCAGCGTTGCGGGACGCGCGGCCACCACCCACGCGCGCACGGAACCGGGCTTCGTTTCGGCAAGGGCGGTCATCGGCTAGCTCGCGACGGCTGGTGTCGACCGATTGGCACGTCGAAGTGCCTCCGCAACGGTTTCGGGAGCCTCGAGCACGACGTTGTGTCCAACGCCCGCGACGGTCAGGACGCGTGCATCGGGAAGCTCGCTCGACATTTCCTCAGCAAGCAAACGGTAGTTGTAGTCGAGCTCGCCGACGAGGAGCGTCACCGGCAAATCGACGGCACTCAACGAGGGACGAAGATCGGGCATCTTTCCGAGGCCCAGCACGTCGAGCGAGCGTGCGACGCCTTCCGGATCGTGAGCGAGCCGGACCTTTCGTTGCCGCTCGAGCACGTCATCGAGCAGGCGGTGTTGCGTCTCGAAGAGGGGAAGGGACTCCCAGGAGTCGACGAACGCTGCCATGCCCTCGGTGCGCAGCTGCTCGGCGCGTCCCCGATCGACCTTGATGCGTTCCTCGCGCTTGCCCGGTGTTTTGAGGCCGGGATGGGAGGCGATCACCACCGCCGAGTTGAAAAGCCTCGGATGAGAGGCGAGAAGCCCCAACGCGACCCGACCGCCGAGCGAGTACCCGCACAACTGATGAGGCCCCGCGGTACGTGCAAGCGTCTCTGCGATGCGTTCGACCTCGTCGACAAAGGTCTCCACGCTCGACTCGCGCCAGCCGGAACCATGACCCAAGAGCGTTGGACGCAGTACTTCGGTCTCCGTCGGCAAGAGCGGCATGAGCGCATCCCAACTCGCAGGCCCTCCGCTAAACCCATGGATCAGCACGAGCATCAAACGCTCCTCCGTTCGACTTCGTACCAGAGCCGCTTGTTTTGTCGAAGGGCACCTTGGTCGGGAACCCTGGCCTCGATCACGGTACAACCCGGAAAGACGAGAGACTCCTCGAGACAGGCTACGAATGCGCTCGTGCGGTTCACCGAATGAAATCGGTGGCGATAGATCCCCGCGGCCTGGTCGAGCGCGGCATCGTGCGGGGTGGTGAAGAACGGCAGCGACTCCGGAGCTGACTCGGCGATCGGGAGTTGCTCGAAGATGCGGCCACCGCGGTTGTTCACCACGACGATCACGCACGGAGCCGCGAGACCTGCCGCCGCTTGCAAGCCGTTCACGTCGTGCAGAAAGCTCACATCTCCGACGAGCAACAGCGTGGGCGAGGTGCGTTGGGAAGCGACACCCACCGCTTCGGACACGACCCCGTCGATCCCGCTCACGCCACGCTGGCTGAAGACGTCGAGTGTCTTTTCGGCCGGCGGCGCCCAACCATCGACCTGGCGAATGGGAAGGCTATTTCCGAGCACCAATGCGGCTCCCTCCGGAAGACAGGACACCACTCGAGCGGCTACTTGGCCCTCGCTCAGCTCCTCCCCGGCGTCGCCAAGAACCCGGGCACATGCCTGAGACACCGTTTGCTGTGCCGCCATGAAGCGATCGTGCCAGCCAGCTGAAGGCGCTCGGCCGGGAAGTCGCTCCGACAACGCGGAAAGCGTCCGTGGGACCGCTCCGCGGATGAGTCGAGTGGCCCGCGCGGTCGGGTCAGGCCATCCGTGCTCGGTGATCAACACGTGTTGGCGCGCGAACGACTCCTGCATCAAGAGAGACCAGCCCTTGGATACGGGTGCGTCACCGACCTGGACGATCAGGTCGGGACGCAACGAAGCTCGGGCGTCAGCCGAACGCCAGAGCGCGTCCGATGCGCCAAACACCCACTTGGATGCGCCCTCCATGAAGCGGAATTGACTCGCGGCCTCGGCGACGATCGGAAAACCGGAAAGGCGGGCAACCCGGAGTACGGCGTCCCGAGCTGCGCCCTGCGTGACCGGGGCAGGCCCGCAAACGATGAGCCCACGTTCGGCGCGGGCACACGCGGCCGCCAACCAGTCGAGCTGTTCAGTATCGGCGATCGTCGTCGATGATACCGCGCCGACGATGTCCCCCTCCGCGCAAATCCCATCGCACAGGGATTGGAGCGCGACCGACGATGGGTCGTCGGCTGCTCGTGGTTCGAGTGGCTCTCGTGCCTGTGCATTGATGTGTACCGGCCCCGGAACGCCCCCGACCGCCTCTGCTACGGCGCGAATCGCCGTGCGGCGGACGGCCCGCAATGCCTGCTCCGTGGCCAACGGCTCGCCGACATTCGCGAAGAACCGAGCTCGCGCGCCGTAGAGATGAAGCTGATCGGTAGTTTGATTGGCGCCACAATGGTGGAGCTCCGGAGGACGGTCGGCTGTCAGCACGATGAGCGGGACGCGAGACTCCGAAGCTTCGACGACGGCGGGGAAGTAATTCGCGGCCGCGCTTCCCGAAGTACAAATCAAGACCGATGGCATGCCCGTCGCGCGGGCCTGACCCAACGCGAAGTGCGCCGCAGAACGCTCATCAAGGACGGACGTGCAGTGGACGCGCGGATGTTCGAGCGCGGCGCAGACGAACGGCGTCGAGCGCGAGCCGGGGCTGATGATGGCTTCGGACACGCCCTGCGAGGCGAGGCCGTCGATGATCAGCCGAGCCCATTCATATTGTAGGTTCTTGGGTTGCGCCATAGACGGCTCCAAGCAGTGCCTGCATCTTGAGCTCGGTCTCGGCGTGTTCCGCCTCGGGAACCGAGTCTCGCATGATCCCCGCCCCCGCGTACACCCACACTCTGCGTCCTCGAATCAAACCGCTCCGAAGCGCAACGGCAAACTCGCCGTCGCCGTGTTCGTCGACCCAACCGACGGGCGCGCTGTACCAGCCACGCGGAATCGTCTCGTGCTCGAGAATCCACTCGACCGCCTCCTTGGTGGGGACGCCCCCAACGGCTGGCGTGGGATGTAAGGCGTAAACCAGATCGAGCACGTGCGTGTCCTGGCGCAAGCGGCCTTCGATGGGCGTCTGCATGTGGATCAGATTGGGTAGCTCCCGAATGCGTGGCTCCGGGGCCGCGTGCAGCTCCACGCAGAACCGTCTAAGCGAACGAACGATCACGTCGACGACGAGCTGATGCTCATCTCGGTCCTTGGCGCTCTTCATCAGTGCCTCGGCGCAGCCACGCTCGACCGAACCCGCCAAGGCTTCAGTGACGACTTTGCTCCCGTGTCGGGTGACCAGAGACTCGGGTGTCGCCCCGACGAACACGGCGCCATCCCGCCAAAGCGCAAAGCGGGTGCACCCGGGGAACCGCGCGCGAAGCTGCGCCAGCACCGCGCGAGTATCGCTCGCCTCCTCGAGCTCGAGCACGGTGTGCCGTGCCGCGACGATCTTTTCGACGGCGCCGCGTTGAATCTGGTCGCGAATCGCCGCGACTTGTGCGGACCAAACATCGCTCGACGCCGATGTCGCAGCGCGGACTCGAACCGGGGCGAATTGCTCGACCGGCGGTGTCTCGAGAAGTTGCCAAATGTGATCGAACTCGACGAGCGCGTCGTCGATCGCCTTTGCATGGAGCGTACTGGCATCGAATGCAAAACAAAGCGACGCATCTTGCTCGACTCGATACGTCCATCTCGGTAGCATGAGCGCTCCATCCCCGAACGAAGACCACGGTGATTGGTCCGCTGCGCCAGGTGCGAATGCGATGCCGCCGAACAGACGCGGAGAGGCTTGCGAGGTGTCGTCACGACCGAGACGGTCGAAGAATGCGCGTACAGCCGTGCGATTGGGCTCGATGACGGCGGCGACGCCGAGACCCGCAAACGATGGACCGTCGGGTGAGTCCCAAAGAATGCTGGCCTGACTGGGCGCTGCTTGAAGCAATGTGTCCGGAAGCGCGACGGGGGCCGGCAGGGTCACCGCCATCATCGTCTGCTTGCCGACCCTTGCGGTGAGTGCTCGTGCGAGGGTCGCGCGCGCTAGAGACCGAGAGGGCGTGGTGTCGGTTTGGAGGGAGGCCTGTCGTGAAAGCGCGTGCGAGCTCATGCCTCCCCCTTTTGCGCAACGAACAGGGAACACGCACCAAACGTCAGCGGACGCACTTCGAGCAGCTGAAGACCAACATCCGTCATCAGCTCGGTGAACTCCGTGGGTGACGGGAAGGCCGCGATCGACTCCTGCAGATACCGATACTCGCGCGAACCGGACAACAGCCCACCGACGCGCGGGACCACTTTGCGGATGTGGAAACGTGCCAGGGGGCCAAGCACACCACCTTGGGGCTCGTTGAGCTCTAGAATGGCGATGCGTCCGTTCGGGCGGGTGACCCGCGCCATCTCCGAGAGACCGAGCCGACGATCGGGCACGTTGCGAATCCCAAATGCGACGCAGGTCGCGTCGAAGCTCGCAGAATCGAACGGCAGTGACTGCGCGTCCGCGAGCTGGAATCGAATACGGCCTGCGAGATTGGCCTCCGCGACCTTTTGCCGGCCGACTTCGATCATCTTGCTCGATGGGTCGATGGCGTGAATTCGTGCATCGGGATGATGCGCAGCCACCATCAATGCGAGATCTCCCGTGCCGGTTGCGACGTCCAACACCCGACTCCCGGGCTTCAGCTGCAACGCCTCGACGGTTGCGCGCCGCCATCGTTGATCGACCCCGAACGACATGATCCGATTGAGCAGGTCGTAGCGGCCCGCGATCTGGTCGAACATCTCACCAGAACCGAGGCGCGTTGGCGATTCGGGCTTTGAGCTCACTTCCGTGCCCGTTCGACCTTGCGGCGCGTCGCGTCTTCGTGGATTTCTTGTTTGCGGGCATGCAGACGCATGTGTCCACGCTGAATGCCTTCTCCAGCCAGTGCTTTGAGCGCCGCCAGATTCGAGGCGATGCCGGCGGCAGCCATCACCACAGCGAGGTCGCGCGCGCTGTCGACGCCCATGAGCTCGAAAGCAACCCTCACTCCATGATGCACGCCAGTCGAGCCTCCTACGGTGCCCGCGGCAAGCGGCATTTCGAGCTTGCCGTGGATGCCGCCTTCCGTGCGCCTCCATGTCGAAAGCGGCTTGTAGACGCCATCCACCGCCGCAAAGCCGTGCGCGCCCGCCTCGATGGAGCGCCAGTCCTGGCCCATCGCCAAAGCAACGGCGTCGACGCCGTTCATGATGCCTTTGTTGTGAGTGACCGCGCGAAAGGGGTCGAGCTCCGCAAAGCGACTCGCTTTCACGATACCGTCAGCCAACTCGGGGCCACCAAGCGCATCCACGCTGACGTCGCAGCTGACTCTGACCAGCCGTCGAATCGGCAAATTGCTCAGAATGCGAAGGCCGATCTCACCACCGATGAAACCCTGGACGTAGGGAGCGACGGCTTCGGCTACGCTGTCCACCACGTTGGCGCCCATCGCATCGCCGACATCGACGTAAAGGTGCATCACCAGAACACCCTGCCGTTCGTCGAGGACCCGGACGTCGAGATCGCGACAGCCGCCGCCTCTGCGAACCATTCCGGGAATCGCTTCGTTTGCGATTTGGAAGATCAAGTCTCGATCGGCCTCGATCTTGGCCTTGGCTTCGGTCGGATTGGGCACCGCATCGAACTGCACCTGTGTGGTCATGACTGGGGCACCCGTCTCGCCGAAGAATCCCCCCGTCATCCGGACGAGCCGTGCAGCATTGGAAGCGGCCGCGACGACCGAGGGCTCCTCGACGGCCATTGGAATCAACACGTCCCGCCGATTCACGCGGAAGTTCAACGCCACGGCAAGCGGCAATCCATGAACCGCGATGACGTTTTCGCTCATGCGGTCGGCGACCTCGAGGTCAAGACCTCCCCCCTGCTTGAGGTAGGCGTGTGATGCCGGGGAAAGGAGGCCCGTATCGGCCATCCTCTGCAGGCGCGTCTCGATGGATTCTCGGTAAAACCCTGGAAGACGGCTCGTGGCACTCATTGATTTTTCAGACATGACGGTTTGTTCTCCTGCCGAACATTAAGACTCGCGGTGAACCATGGCGGCGGCCACGGTCAAGAGCGCGGAACGGCCGCGACTCTGCGGTAGTTGACTGAGGGATTCGCTTGCTTTTCGTGCTCGCTCGAGCGCAAGCGTGCGCGTTTGCTCGAGGGCTTCCGTACGGGCGAGACGCTCGAGAAGCGCGGCTTGAGTCGCGGGATTGAGAGGCGCCCCGTCCGAGCTCGCGGCGACTTCTTCCAGAATGGGTCGCATCGACGGGTCTCGTTCGAGGGCGATGATCACGGGATAGGTCATTTTGCCTTCGCGCAGGTCGGCGAACGGGGATTTCCCGGTCTCCTTGGTCGTCGAGTAGTCGAGCACGTCGTCGACCAGCTGGAAGGCGACCCCAAGATGAAGTCCGTATTGCTCGAGCAGATCGCAAGTCTCTGAGTCGAGACCGCCCGCGCGGCCGCCCGCATACATGGCCCAACGAAAGAGCGCCGCCGTCTTCCCGACCGCGACGCGGAAGTAGTTGTCGCGCCCCACATCGAGTCGCGCCCGGTTTTCTAGCTGAATGGCCTCGGCTCCGATCATCTCGTCGATGACGTCGAGCAGCCGTTCCAGCACGCCTGGAACCCCCGTTTCGCGGACACGTTTGAGGGCCTCGATCAGGAGCCAGTCGCCCGCGAAGATCGACGCTGCGTTGCCGTAGACAGTACGCGCCGCGGGCGAACCTCGCCGTTCATCGCCGAGATCGATGACATCGTCATGCAGGAGTGTCGCGCAATGAACCAACTCCACTGCAACGCCCATCTCCCGTGCTTCGTTCCCGAAACCCGTGCCGACCCTGGAAGCGAGCGCCACACAAATGGGCCGGAGCCGCTTTCCGCCGAGCCTGATCAAGTGTTCTGCGCTTTCGTGAACCACGTTGCGCTCGTACGGAAGCGCGTCGAGCGTTTGCTCGACCTCACGCATGTCCCACTGCACGAGGTCGGCAAGGTCAGCCAAGTGAGCGGAGAGATCATCGAGCCCGTGCGAGCCGCAGATCGACTGCAGTGTGTCGAGCACGTCAGCGGACGCATCGGTCGAAACCACGGTCAAAGCCATCGCTGTGCTCCTCGTGGTCGCATCACTCCTCCGCCTCCTGTACTTGAGCGGGATCGAGAACGCGACCTGCTACCAACGTGCGCAACAGGCGCTCGCCGACCTTGGTGAGGGTGCGTAGTCGAGAGACGCGGCGCTTCATGTAGTCGAGCCTCTTGAGCTCCGCATCGGTCGCATCCGCACGCGCGGCTTCGAGCGATCGCTCGGCTTGAGCAAACGCCTCGGACGCCTCGTGTACCCACGTGAGCTCGCGACGCTCGAATACACGACGGAGCAGTTTCCACACGCTGCTTTCTGCCTCGTAGAAGTCTTTGCGATCGCCCGGCTGCCAGCGCTTGCGGACGGCGCCCCATCGGGAGAGCTCGGCGAGCGACAAGCTCACGGCGCTAGCGCTCAACTGGAGCGCGCTCGAAAGCTCGCCCGTTGTTAAAGGACGTGGGGACAGGTACAGCACAGCCCAGATGCGGCCCATATGACGCCTGAAGCCCCAGAATTCCATGAGGCGCCCTAGCGCATCGGCCGTAAGGCGCTCCGCCTCGAGGGATAATTCCCCGGGATCACTGATGATTTGTCGTTTGGCGGCCGCGGTGCCCATGCAGAAGGCTCAGTTTGTTCAAAAGTTCTTGAAGGTTGAGTAGGACCATTCCGGCCAGCGGTCAAGAAGAGAGCTCCGGGCGCTCGTTTTGAACGGCTCTAGGGTATGGACCATAGACCGCAGTCGGACGTGCTTCGATCATGAGTCAGCAAAAGCTAAACAAGTACAGCGCGAGAATCACGGAGGCACCTGCGCAAGGCGCATCCCAGGCAATGCTGCGCGGAACGGGGCTCACCCGAGCGGACCTGGAGAAGGCGCAGGTCGGGATCTCGAGCGTTTGGTACGACGGCAACACGTGCAACATGCACCTCGGGGGCCTCGCGAAACTGGTCAAGCGTGGCGTTCAAGAAGCGGGACTCGTGGGCATGCGGTTCAACACCATCGGCGTGTCGGATGGAATTTCGATGGGCACCGATGGCATGAGCTACTCGCTTCAGTCACGGGACTTGATCGCCGACTCGATCGAAACCGTGATGAATGCACAGTGGTACGACGCAAACATCTCGATCCCAGGCTGCGACAAGAACATGCCGGGTTGCCTGATCGCGATCGGTCGGCTCAATCGCCCTGCCCTGATGGTCTACGGTGGGACGATCCGCGCGGGGATTGGCAGCGACGGCGAAAAGCTCGACATCGTTTCGGCATTTCAGTCGTACGGGGAGCTCATCGCAAATAGGATCGACGAGGCCAAGCGCCTGGACATCATCGAACGGGCGTGCCCTGGCCCCGGTGCCTGCGGAGGCATGTACACCGCCAATACGATGGCGTCCGCGATCGAGGCGCTCGGGATGAGCCTGCCCTACAGCTCCTCGACGCCAGCCGAAGACCCCGCGAAGAAAGAAGAGTGCCTGAAGGCCGGGCCGGCGGTCCGCCACCTGCTTGAAAAGAACATCCGCCCGAGGGACATCATGACGCGAAAAGCCTTCGAAAACGCGATGGTGACGGTCATGGCGCTCGGCGGGTCGACCAATGCGGTGTTGCACCTGATCGCGATGGCCAAGGCGGTCGATGTTCCGCTTACTCTCGAGGATTTCCAGGCCGTCAGCGATCGGGTGCCCTTGCTGGCGGATCTCAAGCCGAGCGGCCAGTACGTGATGGAAGACCTTCACAAGGTCGGCGGCGTCCCGGCGGTTCTGAAGTACCTTCTCGACAAAGGGGCGCTTCACGGGGACTGCCTCACGGTTACTGGAAAGACCTTGGCCGAAAACCTCGCTGACCTACCAGGTCTAGCGGAGGGCCAGCAGGTGCTCCGTCCATGGGAAGAGCCCATCAAGAAGACGGGCCACCTGACCGTCTTACGCGGAAGCCTCGCGCCCGACGGCGCGGTCGCGAAGATCACCGGTAAGGAGGGCCTCCGATTCGAAGGTGAGGCCACGGTGTTCGACTGCGAGGAGGACATGCTTGCCGCGATGGAGCGGGGCGAGATCACCGCAGGGCAGGTGATCGTCATTCGCTACGAGGGGCCGAAGGGCGGGCCCGGAATGCCCGAGATGCTGTCCCCCACATCGGTCATCCAGGGCGCGGGCCTTGGGAAGGAAGTCGCGTTGATCACCGACGGGCGTTTCTCGGGCGGATCGCACGGGTTTATCATCGGGCACATCACTCCGGAGGCACAGGAGGGGGGCCCGATCGCGCTTGTCCAGGACGGCGATCGCATCCGGATCGATGCCGAGTCGCGGAGCATCGAGCTCGACATCCCCCCCGAAGAGATGGCTCGAAGAAAAGCGGCGTGGAAGGCCCCGCCCCTCAAGGCCACGAAGGGCACGCTTTTCAAGTACATCAAGAGCGTGACCTCCGCCTCCGATGGCTGCGTCACGGACGCGTGAGATCACCCCTTAGGGGTACCATTCACCGGCTCCAGGCGACCGTTTACCCGGCAAATAGGCCAATTCACCCTGATTTTCGTGTCCTGGGGAGGGTCGGTCTTAGACTGCTTGGGGGTAATGAGGCTGACCCGATGTACCTGAACAGACAGGGCGTACGCGAGAACCTGCGCGTGATGTTCAAGAGGCCGACCTTCTTGCGGCTTCTGAGCACGCTTACGATCGGCGTGCCGTTCTGGTTCGTTTGGGTCGGCGTCTGGATCGCGCGCGGCCTCGACCGCGTCCTCTTCCCGAAGCTCAAGGACCAAAAGGTCGAGCGGCCGATCTTCATATTCGCGAACCCACGAAGCGGAACGACGCTGCTCCACCGGCTTTTGAGCATGGACACCGAGCGCTTCTCGACCGTCGCTCTGTACCAAACGATCTTTCCTGCAGCTGTGTTCACCAAGATCTTCCGAGCGCTCGGCCGATTCATGAACACGTGGCTTGGGGCGCCTCTCCGCGTGGCGTTCGACTTCTTCAATGCGCCGTTCGCCGCCCGTTGGGAGGGCGTGCACGAGCTCAATCTCGGCAAGGCCGAAGAAGACGAGTGTGTCTTTCTGTTCGCGCAGCAGAGCTGCACGATGGCGCTGCTCTTGCCATTCGTAGACGAGATGCCGAGCCAGATGACGCTCGACGACCGGCCGGAGCGAGAGCGCAAGCGTTTCATGGACTATTATGAAGAGACGCTCAAGCGGGTGTTGTACGCGGACGGTGGTGACAAGCGCTTCCTCAACAAGAACGTGTTTTTCTCCACGCGAATTCGCACGATGTACGAGCGCTTCCCCGATGCAACGTTCGTGTATCTCGTCCGCAATCCTTACGACGCGGTGCCCTCGTTCTTGAACATGTATCACCGCGCGTGGACGTCCCATTCAGGAAAGCAGATTTCGGTCGACTCCCCCGAATTCGCGGCACTCGCGCGCATGGGCTTCGGTTGGTATCACCACGCGCTCGAGTGCCGAAAGCACATCCCGAAGAATCGCTTCATCGTGGTGCGGTATGAGGATTTGGTGGCGGACCTCCGGGGCACGGTGGACAAGCTCTACCAAAAGCTCGGCATGGACATGGGCGAGGATTTCGCCGCCGAGCTCGATGCGGCGGTGCAGGCTCACGAGGAATACGAGCGACCCAACAACTATACGCTCGAGCAGTTCGGCCTCACCAAGAACGATATCTACGTCGAGTTGAAGGACGTGTTCGACGAGTTCGGCTACGAGCCGCCGATGCCGTTCCCGTTCTTCGAAGCCGCCGAGTAACCCGGCCGAACGGCTGCTTCGATCGGAACCGCGCATGGGCGTGTTGCGGCCTACCGACTCCGAGGACACGCTCGCCTTGCAGATCCGGGCCTCTTGAACCGCGGACGTCGGGCCCGGGCAAGGCTCGCTCGCGCTCGCGCCAAGCGAGGCGCCTCGGTGAACTGCTGCTTGGCACTCGCGAGGTCCTCCTCCGTCGGCACGCCGGCAACACGCCCTCGCGTGGTTGGCCACCTCAGGAGCGGAGGCGCGGCCCAGCCACTCGGCCTATGCGTTACCCATTCGCGCGAGTGGTGGTACATCGGCGGCAGGAGGATTGGCATGGCAGAGGTCGTGGAGTTCGAAGGGGCATTGGGGGTCAAGTTGTCGGCGCGACTGCACCGGGCGATGGGAACGCCCGTCGCGTGCGCCCTGTTCGCGCACTGCTTCACTTGCTCGAAAGAGAGCAAGGCCGCATCGGTGATCAGCTCGGCACTCGCGCAGCACGGCATCACGACCCTGCGGTTTGACTTTACGGGTCTCGGGCAAAGCGAGGGCGAGTTCGCCGACACGACGTTTTCGTCGAACGTGGGAGACATCGTTGCGGCGGCGGACTTCCTTCGGGAGAGGCACGGAGCGCCGGCCCTGTTGATCGGACACAGCCTTGGCGGAGCGGCCGTGCTTGCCGCCGCGGATCGAGTTCCCGACGCGGTGGGGGTGGCGACGATCGGCGCACCCTTCGACCCGGAGCACGTGTTGCACCTGCTCGGAGACGGGGCACAGACCATCGGCACGCGTGGCGAAGCCGAAGTTCGCATCGGCGGACGGCCGTTCCGTATCAAAAAGCAGTTCCTCGACGACCTCGGCGCCCAACCCACCGAGCAACGCATCAAGAAGCTCAGAAAAGCGCTGGTGATCTTTCACTCCCCTCAGGACAACATCGTCGATATCGACAACGCGCGGCTGATCTACCAACAAGCGCGCCATCCGAAGAGCTTCGTCTCGCTCGACGGCGCCGACCACCTCTTGCGGCGGCGCGCCGACTCGGAGTACGTTGCCTCGGTGCTGGCCGCCTGGGCCGGCCGCTACCTACCCAAAGAGGAGAACCAAATGGCCGGCACGCATGGCGAAGTCACCGTCGAAGGTGGACGGGAAGGGTATTATCAACAAGTACGCGCAGGGAAACACGTTCTTTCGGCCGATGAGCCCGTCGATGTGGGCGGTACCGATCTTGGGCCCAACCCGTACGACTTCCTGCTGGCGGCGCTGGGGACTTGCACTTCGATGACGATGAAGATGTACGCCAACCGCAAGGAATGGCCGCTCGAAAGCGTGCGCGTCACGCTCAGCCACAGTCGTATTCACGCAAAGGACTGCGAAGACTGCGCAAGTGAGACTGGCTTTGTCGATATCATCGAGCGAACGATCGCCATGGACGGACCGCTCGACGATGAACAGCGTGCCCGCTTGATGCAGATCGCCGACAAGTGCCCCGTCCACAAGACGCTCACCACCGAGACGAAGATCCGCTCGACGATGGCGTAAGGGCCTACCCGCACTTCTGGGGGGTCAACCTTGCGACCACCGATCGCGCCTCGCTATACTGGAATTGATGCGTGCAGGGGGTGCAAATACGCGGGGTTTTACGCTCGTAGAGGTGATGATCTCGGTCGGCATCGTCGGGATTCTCGCATCGCTCGCGATTCCGGCGTTCGAGGGCTACAGGACCCGCGTACGCGCCGCCGAGGCGTACACTCATCTTGGCGCCATGGTCACCGGAGTGAAGGCGTACTATCAGCAAGAGCACTGGGTGCAGGGTATGACGACTTCCGGGGCCGCGGCACACTCGACGCAGTGCCGCCCCCAGACCGGGACGACGTCCAATTGGCCGACTACCGGACAGAAATCCGTCCTCGACTGGCAAGCGGAGGACGCGAGCTTTCGAGCGATCGGTTTCACACCCCCTGAGCCGCTTCTGTTTCACTACCGAATGGGCCCGGATAACGGCGCCACCGTATTCGGAGCGGGTGTCTACTGGAGCGGAGACGGAGGCGACTGCGGCACCGCGGCCGGTGGGACCGGGGTGTATAATATGGAGGCCGCGATCAGCCCCAATGGCTCGACTTATGAGTTCATTCGATGGCGGCTGTGCAGCAACGCCAACAATGAGCTTTTCATCTGCGAGAAGGTCGCCTCACAGATCTGCGCGGTGTCCTTCGGCCGCACGCCCGGGGCGGGGACGCCGGGCTGGATGCTGCTGCTGATCGGACTGTGTCTGTGGGGCCGGCGCTCAAAGAGGACCTGCTAAGGCCAACGCCTTTTGCCTGTTGTGCTCGCGGCGTAAGCACGCGTTGCGGTGATTTACAATCTATGACGGCCCGTCCCATGGCCGTGTGCGTAAACTGAAGTCAGTGGTGTCCCCTATAGCTCGGTCCGTAGGTGCTCTCGCCTGCGGCCTCCTTCTAGCAGTTGCGCTCTTGCCCGGGTGTCCGGTCGGCGGAGGCAAAGCCGTGATTCTCACTCCAGCGTGGGGAACGACCTACGCGTCCGTGCAAACGGTCACCCTGGTCGCGGACGTCGACATGCAGAAGCTACGCGGACTTGGCGATCCGAGCCTTTCAATGGACCGCGTGGAATTTCTTCACCAGAAGATCGACGTCGACGAAGACTTCGCAGTGGTCTGCACCGACTCCGCCCCACCCTACACCTGCGACTGGGACATCGACTTCGACGACAATGGCGTGCACCGTTGGCTTGTTTCGGTCGTCACGAGCGACTTCAAGCTGTTCGGCGCGGATGCTACCGAGATTCGGGTGGAAATTCCACGAACGCTGCCCACGCCAGACGGCGGACCTTCAGACCTCACTTGCGAGGGTCAGGAATGCGTGTGCGAGCATTTCGGTAGCGCTTGCACTTGGAGTGAGCCGCTCGACTACGACGCTGAGGCGACCGGGCACCCATCCAATCCCCCAGACTCCACCAGCGCGGAGATCAACGATGGACGGGCTTGGTCCGCGACGTTCAATCCATTGGTCTCGGTCGGTGCGGTCGATGGTCACGTGGATATGGATATGCCCTCCGGGACGCCTCCTCGGTTCGTCCAGCGGATGGACGCGGTCGCGCGCGACGGCGACAACGATTTCATCGTCACCGAGACGCCGTACACGCTTTCGGTCGGTCAGATGCGATGCTACCGATTCTACACCCGACAAGTGGCCTCGTACCCAGACTTTGCGCCTGACGGTCGCTTCAAGCTCTTTCAGTTCATCGATGGCGACGGTGGCTTGCACCAAGTGCAGATCGACCACACCGACGGGCCTTCCGGCATCGACATCGGCGACGGCGGGATCTGCCAAACGATCGACAGCATCGACTTCGAGCACGGTGGGAAGGACAGCTGGGCTCGCTTCGAGACATGCATCGAGGCTCCTGATGCGAATACCCTGATTCACCGCATCAAAGGCACCCTGATCGACTCCGACGAAAGCGGAGAGCGCACATGCCCTGCCTATGCCGTTTCCAACCTCGACGTTGCGGCGATCAATCCGTTGCACCTCTTCGTTCAAACAGACAGCAACGCGAGCCTCGTCGGTCCCGCGCGCTACGTGACCCACGCGATATCCGTCGAGCTCCCGATTGACCGTAGCTTTTGGATTGGCCCGGCGTGCGAGGTCGAAGGCACTGCCGACCACGGCGTTGAGTGCCCGACACGTTTCAATCCTTGATGCCGGCACAGGCTCGGCACATGGCCGAACCCGCAAATTACAATGAATTACGGCTGAGTAGCCGCTTCCTGGCTAATCTGAAAGCGGTGTCCCTGCGAGTATTATTCAGAACGGTGGCGGCCGCCGTGTCGCTTGCCGTGGTTCTCATGGCAGCGCCTGCCGCGGCCCAACCGACGTTCTTCGAGAGCAGCTGGAATCATGCGCTCGGCAACACCGACGAGGCGTTGCGCGACGGTGAGGCGTGGGGCGGCATCGAGTCGCAGAGCGCGACGGATTTGATGGAAGTGCTGCCCGGCGGCGTCGACGGCAACAACCTCTTGCGGGTGTTGCTCGATGGTACGCGCTGGGGCGCGGTGATGCACTACGACATGCCGACCAATAGCGCTGAGCATTTCTACTTTCGGTTCTATATGCGAGTGCACACGCCGAACGGCATCAGCTACGGGAGCATGCACGGCATCCAGGACCTCGAGGGCATCGACGCCCGTAGCAGCGTCACGTACTTCGGCGTCGCGTCCGCAAGCACGAATGGTACCTGGTCTCCGTACGTGTACAGCTATATGCAGCAGCTCGACGGCATGGGCCGGCGGCCAGGCGAGAACGGCGGTCGCTTCAACGGGTCAAGCCTCAACTGCGACGAGTGGTATCGGGTGGAGGGACACATTCAGTTCTTCTCGCATGCGCAGCTTGCGCCGACGATTTTCGAGCTTCGCGTCTATGACGAAGGCGAGCAGCTCGTGATGGATAGCGACGACTTCCTAACGAACTACGTGAACGACGAGTACACCGAGACCAATCGGAAGAGCCTCCGCGAGCACTATGACGAAGGCGATCGCTATACCTTGCGCGGCACCAATGTGACGTGGATGTTCGGCAACAACGGCCCCTACGGCGCCGAGGGTCGCGGCCCGATGTACGACGTGTCGGCGGTGGCGTTCGGGACGGAACGGTGGATCGGCGGGCTTGGCTCGGAGCCAGGCCCGGGCGACGATGGTGGCGCTGGTGATGACGGCGGCGTGGGTAGCGACGGCGGAGCCGGCGGCAACGAGGATGGTGGCGGACCTGGCCGCGAGCTCGACGGTTCCAAGGTCAACGGTGGATGCAGCGTGACGCGCGACGGCTCCAGCACCCCATGGGCTCTCTTGGGTATCTTCGTCCTGCTGTTTCTCGCCCGCCGGGCGGGAATTGCATTTTCGGTCCGCAAGTAGTCGGAATGAGCTAACTCGCGGGGGGTGAACCTGTCCCCCTGATTCTGCGCATGATGACGATGCCGGTGATGAAGAGGGCGATCGCGGCGTATTGACCGAAGGTGAGGCCAAGGTGACGAACGTCGCCGCCTTCGGCGGGGGGTGCACGGAGGAAATCGAACGTGAAGCGGAACGGGGTGTACAGGATGGGCAACAGCGCCACGTAGAAGCCGTACGGCCGTTCTTTTCTCTGTAGGACGAGGAAGATGATCGCGATCACGATGAAGAGGATCAGGTCGTAGAAGCCGAGGTCGTGGCGGGGCTGATACGGTGGGGCGCCGGTCTGGAAGTCCGAGACGGCCAAGAAGAAGTCGCTCACGCTACCGGGGTGGTCGTGGGTGATGAAGCAGCCGAGGCGCGCAAACGCCCAGCCAAAGGGCCCCGCGAACGCCGCCGCATCGCCGACCTTGAGCAGGGACTCTTTGCGACGCCACTTCCACACCAGACCGCCGGTGATCGAACCGACGATGCCTCCAAAGGAGGACCAGCCGAGCGGGACGGTGAGGAACTGCGAGGGGTTCCGCACGACCTGTAGGAAGGCGTCGGTCTGGTAGAAGATGCCGTTCAACAGGTACGAGATCGGGAAGCTAAACGCGACCAGGTAAAGCGCGAGGTCGAGGGCCATCGCCGGCGAGCGGTCGTGCTTCTTTGCGAACCAGAGGCCGACGAAGGTGCCCACGGCAAGCCCGACCCACACCAACACGCCAAACGGCTGGAACGTGAACTCGCCGATCAGCGGAAGCTCCACCGTCTTGGGCTGAGCCTGAAACCACGGGATCAAGAGCGTCGCTTGCATCGGTCCGCACCCTATCATGGTCGCGCGAGGACGAGCGATTACCTACTCGGCGGGGGTGGCCTCTGCGGAGAGTCCTGGAGCAAGTACTCGAACTGCTTGAGGGACTCCTGCATCTCTTTCATTTGCTCCTCGCTCAACGAGCCCATCAGCTGCTCGAGCATCTTGGGGAGATCTTTCGCCGCGCCCGTGCCCAATTGGTTGTTCCACTGGGTGACGAGCGAGATCATGTTGCCCTTCCCGAGGTCGACATCGCCGTGGGTTTCCTCGAACCAGTGGCGTGCAAGCCCGCGGACGACGGAATCCGGTCGTCCTCCGGAGAATGCCGCCACCAAGTCCTGTGGTGTCGCTTCCAGAAAACGGTGACGCGCGACGTATCCGCGGAGCGCATCATCGAAGCGCTGCCTCCCAATCGTTTTGCGGAGCGCGGGGTAGAACATGGGGGCTTTGCCGTACACGATTCCTGCGTACGCGACCTCGTTCGTGAACGCGGCCGCCGGCTGATCGGCCCGCTGATCGAGCTGCCCCTGAAGCCTCATCATGTGATAGTTGGAGACTACCTGGCGGTCCCGCTCGGTGCGTGCCCGCGCACGGCCGTGCTGGTCTTCCAGGTAGAGCAGCGCACTGAACTGTGCGAGCGCCTCATCGACAAACGGATGTTCCCGGGCGTCGCTCCCGACGATGCCGTGCCACCACTGATGTGCGACCTCGTGCGCGGTGACGAACTCGACCATCGGGGCGGTCACCGATTTGCCTAAACCACCAAGCCCATTCGGCGCGCCCGCACCGCCAAAGCCCTTGAGCAAGCCCCCGAGGACCCCGCCGCCCAATGGCTGGTAGAACATGCTCGCGATCGTCACCAGACCGCTGTATTCGACCCCGCCAGCACCCCCGACCAGCGGTGCCTCGACCACATCGAGATCGACGTAGGGATAGTGCCCTAGCCGCCGTTGGAAGACCGCAAACGAGTTGGCCGCGTGCTCGAGGACGGCATCGCCGACCCCCTGGTCCTGATGCACGAACCACGAACGCACTTCGACATCGCCAACCCGCCGTGACTTCATTTCAAACCGCTTGCTCAACAGCAACCCGAAGTTCCTGACGAGCGGCGCTGCGATATCCGCCTGCAAACGCGTGGGCAATCCCTGCTCGGGCATGGGGGTCTTCTTTTTTGTCACGACGCCGGTGGTCGCGATCTGCGTCCCGACCGGCGCGTCGACGGTCAGCTTCACATGAGACATCCCGCCCGTCGCTCCGAGGTCGCCGAGCTTGGAGTCTTCTTCCTTGGCCCACTGTCCGCCTCGACGCGGGGCGAGCACTGCGTAGAAATCGCCGAGCGACGCGACGCCGCCCCCGATCGCGAGTAGACCGTAATCACCCTGCTTTCCGTGCCCGGCCATCCGCATCATGCCTTCCATCGCTTGAGTGAGCATCTGCGTGCGCTCCGCGAGGATCACATCGAGCCTGCCGTCGAACACGTACCGCACCCGCAACCGCTCACCGGGCTTGATCGGCGTTGGTGGCCGGATCCAGAGCACGGACCGGGCATCCCAGTTCGACGTGCATTCGACATCGAGGCACTCCCCGCTGACCAGCACCACGGACGGTCGCTCGTTTGGTCCCTTTCGCGCGTTCGCGAAGAGGCGAAAAACCAACTCGTCGAGTGGCTGGCTCTCCCGGTTGGTGAACCAGACGATCTGTTCGAGCGAGAAGGTCTTCAGATCGTCGCTGAACGTGAGCTTGAGGTCGTAGAGCGGAAGCTGTTCCAAGGCGTCGAGCTTCAGGGCATCCTTCGCGGCATCGGCGATGCCCGGCCGCAACGCCTCGAGAAGCGGCTCAACCTCGTACCACGCGACTGGCTTTGGCTCAGCCTCGGCCGGACTCTTCTTCAGTCGGCAACCGAAGGCCAACAAAATCAAGGCCACGCAGAACAACCGCATGGCCTTGAGCATAGCCCCGCTTCGCCGGGCAGGGAAACGCGGGGTTAATATCCGGCTGCGGCAACCGGGGTGACGAGGTCGTCCAGGCTGTGCACCAGGACGCCGCCGTGACTGATCGAATAGATGTACTCGTCGATGAACACGCCGCGACTGATCTGCGGAAGATATCCACAGTCTTCATAGAAGAAGTCCGGATCAAACGGGACGCCGCCGCCACCGTACGTCCACCCGGGACACTCGTCGTCGATCAGGTCCGAATGGTCAACAGCGCCGAGGCGGTCAAATCCTTCCTCGGCATCGACGGCCCACAGCTCGAGCGTGCTCGAAATCGACGAACGGTAGTCGACAAACGGGAACGCGAGCACACCCTTGTCGGCATAGAAGTTGAAGGCCTTGTGGTTGTGGTTGGCCGCTGAGTAGCCTTCGCCCACCAGCTCTTTGAAGGCGAGCGCGGGCTCGGTCGGATCGGACACGTCGAAGATCTGAAGCGCGGTACCATTGTCCCGTTGCGTCACTTCGTCGACATCGCGGCCGATGGTGAGCAGATGGTCGTCGCCGAGCGGATGCATGTAATCGCTGAAGCCGGGGATCTTCAGCTCGCCGAGCACCTTGAGCTTGGTCGGGTTCTTGAGATCGATCGCAAAGAGCGGATCGATCTGCCGGAACGTGACGATGTACCCAATGTCGCCTAGGAAGCGCGCCGAAAAGATGCGCTCGCCCTCGGCCATCGGGGGCGTTTGACCGAGCTGAGTCAACTCGCCTCCCTGCAAGGCCATGGTGGTGACGAGGTTATCCGTGACCGGGGGAATCCATTCGTCGGTGAACCCGCCTCCCGAATTCGTCCAGGTCGTCCGCGTCGTGGCGAGCCGGATCACGCCGTCTCGCTCATCCATCGAGAACTGGTCTTGAACATAGCCTGGCACGAACCCGGAACCGCCGTACAGCGTCATCGGAAGATCGGAGAGGATCTCAAAGCGATGAACCGCGGTGCGATCGCTGTCGTTTCCACGGAGGGACCACGCCCACTCTGGCTGCGCGAGCACCATCACATCGGCGTTGGAGTAGACATAGGATGCCGACCCCAGGATCGCCGACATGTGAAGCGGGCCCTCGTCGTCTTGCGAGTCGAAACCGACGATCTGCGTCATCCCGTAATTGGTGAGCCCGGGCGCGGGCGCGTAGTAGCTGTCGCACTGAACGGGGAGCTCGCTCGCTTCGCCGCCGACCCGCTCGGCCTGAACCGGAAGCCAGTCCTCGAGGCTCGTTTTGGCGATCGCATTCTTGGCCTGGTTCACCCACGCGCTCGCGATCGCGGCACGCTGGGCTTTCGTTTCAGCATAGAATGGGAGCGTATTCAGATAGTCCCAAAGGTACGGAACCGACGGGGGATGCACGATGCTGCTCTGAATCACGGCCCGAACGATATCGTCGTGGCGCCGCGAGGAGAGATACCAACCTTCGAAGTAGATCTGTCGGGTGACGTTGAGGGCGTTCGTGGTCAGATCGACCGAGGTGATCTTCACGTAGCTCCGGCCGCAGTAGTACGGGAAGGCGA
>CAJIBX010000073.1_pt1 | contig 42081 bp, 40 predicted proteins | sample 9199471 | NCBI WGS metagenome assembly CAJIBX01 (sample SAMEA7708317, study PRJEB35096) | sediment metagenome | biome: marine neritic benthic zone biome [ENVO:01000025]; feature: sediment [ENVO:00002007]; material: shallow marine sediment [ENVO:03000034] sea grass bed [ENVO_01000059] ...
AGCCTCGGAGCTCGAGCTCACGTTTCCTCGACGCGGTTTTCTTGCGCGTCCTTCGGCATCACCCCGCGCGCGCGCCCGAGTTGTTCGCGCGGTTGTTCGAACGAGTGGACCCGATGGCGCTGGTACGCTTCCTCAATGACCGAGCCACGATTGCCGATAGGCTACAGGTCATGGGCGCCATGCCGAAGGGTCTATTCCTGAAAGAGGTCTGGCCCCGACGGCGCTATTCGGCCGCTTCTTGGGCCGGCTCCGTATAGAACTGGGTGCACCAACGACGGAAGAGCGCGATCGGTCCGTCGCCGTCGCAGAGCATCGGCCGCTCGAGTTGGATCTTGTTTTCCCAGATCGGGATGTCTTGCTCGAGCTGACGCGTGACCTCGGCGACGAACGCCTTGCCCACGCCGCGGACGATGTCGGCGCCCGCCGTTCTCTTCACGCTGAAATTGAACCGAAGATGCACGTTTTCGCCATCGATGGGTGTGGTGGAGGCGACATTGAGCGTCTCCACGATGCCCTTGAAGCGGACGATTGCCAGACCGAACCCGTAGTTGAGGCTCTCGACGGAACCGTCGACTGTGCCGCGCGGCGTCTCCATGCCGGTCCCGGAGAAGACGCGCATGATCGGCCCGTCGATGTTCGCCTCGGACTGGGGCATGTTGGTGCACCCGTGCAGGTAGTGGAAGTGCGCTGAATCCACCGCGTTCTCGGCCATCTCTTGGTTGCGCGAACGGATGGTCCACTCGCGCCGCTCGAAGTCGGTCCACTCCTCGTTTCGAACGCCGTCCTTGCTCATGTACTCCGGGATCTCGTCCGGAATGTCGAACTGGGGCGGTTCTCCGTTCGCGTGATGCCAGCACATGACGAGACCAGCCACTTCCTTGATGTGCCAGCGGTCGATCGAAGCTTTCCTCGGCTGATGCTTGGCATACGGGACACCCGCACACTTACCGTCCGCTCCGAATCGCCACGCGTGGAACGGACACTCGATCTCATTGCCTTTGATCTTGCCGCCGTAGCCGAGGTGCGCGCCAAGGTGCGGGCAGAACGCGTCGAGCACCGAAAGCTCACCGTCTTCGGTGCGAAAGATCACCAGGTCTTTGCCGAAGTATCGGAGGGGCTTCACGTCGCCGGGCTTTATCTCGGCCGAGTCGGCGACTTGGAACCAGCCGTTGGGGATGGGAGGAGTGAAATAGCGGTCTTCCATGGGCTCATCCAAAATAGAACACGTTTCACTTTTAAGTCAAAAGCCCTCGGCCGCCACGAGGAGCACCACCCCCGGATAGATCTCGTTTGCGTAATGATATCGTACTATTTCGCTCGCGTCGGGGAACGAGAAAGCGCAGGCCGCGAGCGCCAGCCCGCGACTCACCTCGACGAAGTCCGCGGCCACCTCGAACCGCCGGTCCTGGTCTTCGGCGACGAGCCGAGGAGTGATGAAAGTCGCCTGGACCGCGACGTCAGGCCCGTCATCTTGCTCGGCGCCTGTAGACAACCACTGGCCGGCTTGCTCCTGAAACTGCTGCGGCGTCGCAGGGAAACACTGCCCAGTCGACACGCGATACGCCACCCCTTGTAGCTCGAAACGGAGTGTGCCTTGGCCGTCCGGGACGGTCCTCGTGGGATCGTCGGAGCGGCCGGCGAAGGTGCGCACCCGTGTCACCGCGTCGGCCAGTGTGAGGACCGTCGCCTGCGGGTCCTCCCAACACGGAGCGGTGGTCTCGAGATGGGAGAGGCCGACCACCCACTCGTCGAGGAGTCGGGTCCAGCCGAGCAATCCCGGCGCGCATCGGAGTCCGTGCATGAGGAGTTGACAGTTGGAACTTGAGAGTCAGGATCGACCGAGACTCTAAACTCGGAACTCCCCACTGTCGACTCGAGGATTGACCATGATTGGACTCGGCGAAACCGCTCCCGACTTCACCAAACCCGTCCACACCGGCGAAAGGATCAGCTTGTCGCAATACCGCGGCCAAAAATCCGTCGTGCTCTACTTTTACCCCAAAGACGAGACCCCGGGCTGCACGGCGGAGGCTTGCACTTTCCGGGACCACTTCGAGGATTTCGTGGAGGCCGGTGCCGTAGTCATCGGAGTGAGCGCAGACAGTGAGGACAGTCACCGCTCGTTCGCCAAGCACCATCGGCTACCGTTCCTGCTCGTCGCCGATCAGGACCAGGCGATCAGAAAAGCGTACGGCGTACCGAAGACCATGGGCCTCCTACCGGGCCGCGTCACCTTCGTGATCGACCGCGACGGGGTCGTGAGGCACACCTTCAACTCTCAGCTCAACGCAAAGAAGCATGTCAGCGAGGCGCTGAGCATCGTCAAGTCGCTCCCGGATTGAGTGATCGCCGCCGCCATACCGCCAAGCCTCCGAGCAGCGACACCAGCCAGACCGGGAACCGGTTCGAGCCGTGGGTTACCGCACAGGAGCCGACGAGCGTCGTCGAATCGAGCGCCTTGCACTTCGCGGTGAGATCGCAAGTCTGAAAGGCCGAGCAACCGGCAATTGTGAGATTCTTGTTGTCGCAATCGGGATCGTAGGCGCCGCAAGCGCAATCGCACTGGTCTCCGGCGCCGTACCAGTTGACGTTGCAGCTCCACTCGGCGGGGGGACAATCGGGTCCCACACACTCACCACACAGCGCGTCGCTCTGCCAACCGCTGTCGCACAAGCCATCGACGGCAAGTCCGACGTAGTGGACGGCTTCGTCCGCTTGGAAGTCATCGAAAACGTTGACCCGAAAGCAGCTCTCTCCTTGGGGAACGACGTAGTCCGGTTCTCGACCCGCGACCAAAATCCCGACGAGATCGCCGGCATCGTCGAAGACGGGGCTTCCGGAGTGACCGCCGAACGCATCTAGATTCGCGGTGAAGAAGTCGAGCTCGGTTTCCCTGGGATTGGCGACGGTGGCGCCGCTGTCGATCTTGGCAGGAAGACCGGTTCCATGGCCGATCATGGTGAGGGGTTCGTCCGAGGCCACGGCGGTCAGCCGAATCGGTGCGGGCACCTTGCCGCCGGCAACGGGCCGATCGAGCTGGACGATCGCGAAATCAGGTGTGTTGTCAAACGCAGGCGCCTGTTCCCGGACGACGAGGCGGGCACATTGATAGACGTCGTCGGCGTTGATCGTAGCGAGAAGCCCACTTTGCTCGACACGGTAGTCGAAGACGAAGCCGATGTTTTGGCATTGTTCCTCGTTGATGAGGCAGTGACCGGCGGTCAGCACGAGGTCATCGTCAACCAACACGGCGGAGCACCTCGCCGCGGTGAGCTGGCTTGCGAAACGCTCATCGGAGCACACTCCCACCGCTTGCTCCAAAGTGGGCGCGGATAGCTCGAAACTGCCGTCGGGCTGACCGACGAGGTTGGTGAGCGAGATCAAGGACAACGAGGACTGCAAAGCCCTCGTACGCATGAGCTCGCTAGGGTGTTGGAACACCTCGCGCCGGTCATCTTCGCCGTAGACCACCGAAGCCGTAGCGGAGCCTACATCTTGGTCGGGTTCGCCCGCACCGCATCCGGCGAGGAGGACCCCCACGAACAAGCGAATCACCATAAACCGGGGCTGAAACACGCTCATCCTAGTTTGGCAGGTCGTGGAGTCTCGCGCTACTCGGACACGTGCACCTGAATACTAGTGACCAAGTCGCCGGTGGACGTGGCCACATCGGAGACCACGACGATCGGCTCTCCCTTTTCGACCACTTCGCGTTCCCGCAACCTGTCGAGCGCCTTGGTGATCGTCTTGGCGGGGTCCTTTGAGAAGTCCATCCGAAACGGTACGACGCCGCGATTGATCCACAGCTTGCGCCGCGTAGTGCTCATGTTGGTAAACGCATAGATCACTGCTCGCTGCGGTCTGTAGCTGGCAACCAGCTGCCCAAAAAGACCCCGACGCGTGATCACGATGATCGCCTTGGCTCCCGTGGAATCGGCAAGGCGACACGCGCTCCGCGCGAGGTGCTCGCGTTGCGTGGTGGGCTCGGGACGTTCTTTGTAAAAGTCGAGTCCGCGCTCTTGCTCGATGCTGCGCGCGATCCTGTCGAGCACCTCGACGCATCGTTCTGGGTACCGTCCAGTAGCGGTCTCCCCGCTCAGCATGATCGCATCGACTTGTTCGTCGACGGCGTTGGCGACATCGGTGACCTCCGCTCGTGTGGGGAGCGGATTCTGAATCATCGATTCGAGCAAATGCGTCGCGACGATGACCGGCTTGCCGGCGATTGCGCATTCGCGGACCATGTTGCGCTGCAGCACCGGGAGCTCCTCGAAAGGAACCTCGACCCCGAGATCACCGCGCGCGACCATGATGCCATCGGTAGCGGCAAGGATGCTCGCGAAATGGTCCACGCCTTCTTGGTTTTCGATCTTGGCGATGAGACGTTGATGTCCGTCTTCTTTTTCGATGATTTCGCGCACCTCGAGGACGTCCTCGGCCGACCGAACGAACGAAAGCGCGATGAAGTCCACATCTTGCTCGATGGCAAATGCAACGTCGTGGCGGTCCTTGTCGGTAATCGATGGCAAGTTGACGCGCACTCCGGGCAAATTGATGTGCTTGCGAGAGCCGAGTGTGCCGCCGTCGAGCACGCGGCACTTGAGGCGATGCTCGGAGACCTCGAGCACCTCGAGGTTGATCAAACCATTGTCGACCGTTACTCGCATCCCGGGCTGGATGTCTTTGACGAGGTCTTCGTAGTTGACATGAACGCTTCTTTCCTCGGCGTCGTCGGGAACCACGGTGAAATAGAAGACGTCGCCCGTCTGAAGATTGAGACTCTCGGCGATCTCGCCAGTGCGGATCTCCGGACCCTGTAGATCCATGAGAATCGAGATTGGATGCGGGAGCTTCTTGTTGAGGCTCTTGATATTGCGGATGACCTGCAGGTGCGTCGCCTGGGTACCGTGCGACATATTGAGCCGCGCGACGTTCATCCCCGCGTGGGCGAGCTTCTCGAGTACTTTGGACGACTTGGTTGCAGGCCCAATCGTGCACACGATCTTCGTCTGCCGTTTGTAGTCACTCGGGGGCCGGATGCCCATGCGCGGAGCCTACCGCAAGATGGTTCCCGGCGCGGATTTATCCGGGGTACGAAATCGAACAGCCTCTAGCGCTTCTCGGAGCTGCTTCGATCGGTGTTCCACCCACGTCGTCACGGTGTAAGCCCACCGGAGCCTCATCGTCGCTCGGCCGGAGGCCGTTTTCACTGTGGTCCGTGTCGCTGACGTCGCCGCCGTCTTCGGATCCGCTACCCACATCGATCGAGCCCGCGTCTTCGATTGCACTGCCTCCATCGACTGGCCCGACATCGCTGGCGACGAGGGCGATCCAATCGACGTACGCGGATGCAAGGGTATAGATGCCCCCTTCACCGCAGTTGGCATCGACATCTTTTCGCGCTCTGGAAGTCACGCCGGCCAACAGGAGTCCGGGAGAACCGTCCACATAGAGCGGACCTCCGGAATCACCGTTGCAGGTATCCCCTTGGTGCACGGCGGCCGTGGTCAGGATCTCGGTTGCCGTCGTGAGCTCGACCGTGACTTCCGCGACGAAGAGCGTCCCAGAGCTCCCGTCGTCCGTCTGTCCGTAGCCGGAGACGACCGAATGACTGCCCGGGGGCATGAGCTCACCCACGCTGGCCATTGGGACGATCGACGCGGGGTCGGTCACGGTGATCGGCGTTCTCAGCACGAGGAGTGCAACATCATTGACGGTGGCCAGACCCCGTGGGTCATCCGCCCTGAACAACAGAAGATGGTCATAGCCTTCGTGGACGACGATCCGCTCGACTTCAACAAACTCGGCCAGTGTGAAGTCGTCGCGATCACGGTAGCCAGCGCCCACGATGAAACGCTCCGCCGATTGACGATAGACGCAGTGCGCAGCTGTCAGAATGAGGCTGGGAGCGACCAGGGTTCCGGTACAGAACGAATCCGCGTGGTGTGGTGTCTCCGGTGTCTTTCGGAGAACCGAAACCGTGGAATAGATTTCATCCGCCCGCGCCGGCCTACCGCCGACGACCGAGCCGGTCTTCGCCTGCACCGCGCGTTGCGCGTCTGGCCTACACGCACTGAGGCAGATCAGAGAACCGATGATGAAAAGAACGAGATGTCGCATGCACGCAATTGAACGCGCGCGGCCGGCCCGTGACCGAGCTGCGCAACGATGACCCCCCTGCAGCGACCGCTAGCGGTGGGTTCGTCCCCGCGCTCCGGTCCGCTTCAGAGTAACAAGCGCAACGAGCGCGAACCACCAAGTCTCTGAGGATCCGCCTCGGGTACCCGCGCTGCAGCTCGTGCCGTTGAGCGCGCGCTTCGCTCCTAGGTGCTCAGACTGGTCCCGTTCTGCCCACTCGATGTACTCGCCAAAACCCGCAGCGTCGAACTCCTCGGGAGTCAGCGACTCTTCCGCTTGCCCGTAGATCCAGGCTCCGTACGCCGAGGCGAAGGTATATATGCCACCTGCACCGCAATCGACCTTTACATCGGCACGGCCTCGCGACACCACGCCGATCACGTAGAGCTGGCTCTGGTGGGCGACATAAAGCGGTCCGCCCGAGTCCCCAAAACAGGTGTCGCCAAAATCGCCATCGGTGAGAATCTCGGTCGCGGCGACCCGTTCGATGAGAGCCTCGGCCACATAGAGGCGCCCGGACAGGTTGTTCTCGAAATCGAAGACGCCGTAGCCAGAGACCAGACCCACGCTGCCACGGTTCATGGCCTGGTGAACCACTTCGTCGGAGAGGATACGAATGGGTTCGATGACTGTGATCGGCTCGTCGAGCAGAAGCAGAGCCAAGTCGTGCGGCCTGCCGACGCCTGACGAATCACCGCCGCGATTCGACTTCAGGAACTTGGCGTCGTAACCCTCATGAAGAATCACTCGCTCGACGCCGACCACCTCGCCCTCGCGGCGTTGGTTCGAGTTCAAATAACCTGCGCCAACCTGCAAAAGGCGTTCTTCGGTGATTTTGAAAACGCCTTCTTTGTCTATCTTGGCCACGCAGTGACCTGCGGTGAGCACCAAGCGCTCCGCGATCAATGTGCCCGTGCAGAAGCCGTAGCTAGGGCGTCGACTGCGTACCTCGACCGTGGAGTACAGCTCTGACCAGCTGCCTTCCCATCCACCCACCACGTACTCGCTCGAGAGGCCGACCGCCTCCTCAGACCCATCCCCAGCCGCACAGCCGATGACGAGCACAGCTCCAAGGGAGCAAAATAGCAATGGTTTTGGGGCACACATGGTAAGGTGATGTAATACTATGTAGCACATCTACCTCCATTTGCCACCGCTGTAGGAGGTAGTGCGCGGCTTACAATGGATTACAGATGTCATCGCTGATACCACAGCCACTCCAAAAGGTGGGCAGAAAAGTTGCTGCGGGCGTCCCTCAAGCACGACATTTCGCCCATGGGCGAACGCAACCGTCGCGAGACCAACAAGCAACACACACTCACGCGAATTGAGACAGCGGCGTGGGAACTTTTTTGTGAGAAAGGTTACGAAGCGACCTCGACCCGGGCTGTCGCCGACCGCGCGGGCATCGCTACGGGCACCCTCTTCAACTACTTCCCCGAGAAGCGAACCATCCTGCTCCAATTGATGCGGCGCCGACTGGACGACGCGGCGCAGGTGGCGTTCGACACCCTACCGGCGACATCACTCCTTGCGCAGCTCGAGCATGTGTTCGGTCACCTCTACGCAAGCCACGGCTGTGAACGCCGATTAGGGCGCGTCTTCGTGAAAGAGCTGTTGTTCGTCGACGGACCACTTCGTACGGACACCGCAATGTGGACGTACGGGCTCATCGAGCGGATCGCCGAGCTCGTCGCGATCGCGCAATCGACGGGGTCGATTGGGCGCCAAATCGATCCGCTGGACGCGGCGGCGCAGATGTTCGGTGCCTACTACTTCGGGCTGGTGACATGGCTGGGCGGCACGGTTCCCTCCGAAGCTGCCCGCGACGCACAGCTCCGCCAGGCGCTCGACCTGTTGATCGGCGGGCTCCAACGGAAAGCCGCCTAGTTCGGTTGCTGACCTGCGGAGACGTGCGTTGGTTGCTTGATCGCCCGGTCGACCTCTCTGATCGCGGTGGCGATCTCCGCCGGGACCTCTTCTTGCAGAAAGTGACCGGCTTGCGTCTCGATGACAGGCGGATTGCCCAACAAGGCGCGAGTTCGTTTGAGCGCGCGGGCCAACACCGGATCGCGCCTGCCCCACACCATACGGACAGGCCCTTTGAACGACTCGGCGAACGCTTCGCATTCGCGGAGCGCTGGTATCGACGGATGGCTGAAATCGACCGGCGCCATCCGCGCTAGCGCGAGTGGCGCAATGCGATCGCGAAAGCGGCGCATTGGATAACGGTAGGCACGAGCGACATTGCCACGAATCGAGCTCTTGTCTCCCTGCGCCATGTGCAGGGCGCGCGTCGGCAGATTGAGCACGCGGAATACGAAGTCACTCACGATGGGGGTGGCGGCCAGGCGGTGAAACCCCGCAGCGTTGAAGCCCTCGCGCGGCGCACCGACCACCGTGTTGAGGATCACCATGCCCGCTAGCCGACCGGGACGGGGCACAAACGCATGTATTCCAATAGGTCCGCCCCAGTCCTGGCCGACGAAGATCGCATCGCGGAGGTCGAGCTGGTCGATCACAGCGCCAAGCCACCGGCTGTGGTTTGCGATTTGGTGTATCGCGGGATCGCCAGGCTTGTCGCTGAAACCGAGGCCCATCAAGTCCGGCATGATGAGGCGGAGGTTCTCATGGGCCAACCGCTGAGCGATCTTGCGGTAGAGAAAGCCCCAGGTGGGATTCCCGTGAATCAGCAAGACCGGACGGCCTTCGCCGCTCTCCATGACATGCATGCGCAGACCATCGCCGACGTCGAGGCAGTAGCGATCGAAGGGGAGCTCTTTGTCGAGCCAGGACGGAAGCGGGGGAGCGGGATGTTTGTGCATGGTCCGTAAGCGTACGCCGATCTGCGGGTCTTCACCAGAGCAGTCGGCTCTGATAGGGTCCGCGCTTACCCCTGGAGGATACGATGGAGAGGCACATAATCGCCCTGCTCGGCGCGCTGGTGGTCGGGTGTGGCAGCAGCGGCTCGAAGGATGGCGGAGATGGTGATGGCGGGGGGGACGGTCTGCTCGAAGAGTACGTGCTCGACGACCAAGACCTTGTCCCCGAGAGCGGCGACTTCGATTCGGTGACCCGCGCGTTCTACGTCGGTAGCTTTACGGAAGGGACCATCACGCGGATCGATGCCGACGGGACCGAGTCGGTGATCTATTCGCCGCCCCCGGGTGGCTTGTCGCGGGGGGGCGGTGTCGCGATCGACGCTCAGAGACGCCGCCTCTGGATGTGCATCTCCGATCCCAGCGGGGAGCTGACCAGCCAAATATGGGTTGTCAGCCTCGAAACCGAAGAGCGGACAAACACGTTGGATCTTCCGGCGGGCGTGGCGAACGCATCTTGCAATGACATCGCCGTAGATAGCGCCGGCCTCGCATACATCACCGACTCGGCCACGCCCAACATCTATCGTGGTGACCTCGATGCCGAAGAGATCGCCGTGTGGTCACAGGGGGCACCTTTCCCCGGCGCGGGGCTTTTTGGACTGAACGGGATCGAAGTGACCGAAGACGACCAATACGTCCTCGCGTCTTCAACGCTTCCGGTCCGGCTTTTTCGAGTCGTCCTCGCCAATCCCGCGATGGTTGCGGAGATCGACGTCACAGGTGATCTCGGCCCGGAGAACTCTGACGGGATGAGCATTCTCGGCGGCGAGATCTATCTCGCTTTCGAAAGTGCGGTACGCCGCTTTTCGACAACGGATGACTGGTTGACCGCGTCGTTCGGGTCGACCTCCACCCAGAGCGGCCTGTCGACGGTGATCCGCGCGGAGGGGCGAGCGTATGCGGTATACGCCGATATCATCACCGCGGTCGCTGGCCAAGGCTCGCTCAATCCGCCGTTTCGGATCTTTCGGGTGGACGATCGCAGCTATCAGTAGCGCTCACGCGGTCCGTTCGAACTCGAACATGTCTCTGAAGCCGTCGACGAGCGGACGGTTGGTCCAGCCGAGCTCTTGCTCTGCCCGGTCGATCGAATATTCGACGCGAAACGGCACCGGAATCGGTACGGTGATGAGGGGAACCTTGCCACCGGCTTCTTTCCAGGCCTTGTAGTGGTCCCAGAAGGTCCGTTCGCCTGGTCGGCTCGCCAAGTTGTACGCGCGACCGATCGAGGCGGGCTTCTCGAGCGCGAGGCACATCGCGTTGGCAACGTCGCCCGCGTACGAGTTGGGAACGTATGTATACGCCGGAAATGGGGCGACCGGCCACGACACGATCATCCTGAAGTGATGTGTGAATCCGCCCTGATCGAACGCCCCGTACACTCCCGACGGGCGCATCACCGTGAGCTGATGGCCGTGCTCCGCGGCGAGCTTCCATGCTTCCTGCTCACCGATCGACTTCGACAGCGGGTACAGCGAGAAGCGGCCTCGCTTGTCTTCCTCGGTGCGAAGCGGGTCATCCTCGGTGTAGCGGTGATCCCGCTTGCTGCGGTAGGCCGATGCCGACGAGGCGTGAACGACACGGGCGACACCGGCGCGTCGGAGCGCACCAAATACATTCCGCACGCCCTCGACATTGGAACGAATGAGCGCGTCCGGATCCGAGCCGGTGAACTGCATCAGGGCGGCGTTCGAGACCACTGCGTCTGCGCCGGCAAACCCGGCCGCTAGGGCGTCTTCATCGCTGAGATCGGCCTTTCGAACCTCGACACCCAGCTTTTGAAACGGAACCTTGTCCGGATTGCGAACGACGGCGATCACGTGCGCTCCCCGCTCCTGAAGCGAGCGCACGATGTAACGCCCGATGAATCCCGTCGCGCCGGTGACGGCGATCTTTGCAGTGCTCAGTCGCAAGGCGCGGTATGTACATCAAGAAGATCGACCCCACCAGTCTACGCTGAAGGTCATTGCGCCTGAGGACCAAGTCGCAGGCGCTGGATCTCGCGACGGAGCTCTGCGCGGCGCTGCTTGCGGCGGCGCAGCTTGATGCCGCTCAGCACGAGCCCCGCGATTCCGCCCGCAAGCAAGAGAGACCCAGCGCTATAGAGACCTGCACCTGAGTCGTCCCAGTCTTCATTGCTCGGAAGCGCGACTGCAATGATACCGAGGACGACGGACAAAGACGAAATCGCCAGGCCGGTACGAAGCGGGTCGAGACGAATGCGGTCGGCCTCCCCCTCGAGCGGCTCGACCAGCGGTGCGAGATCTCGATTCTGTTGTTCGCGGAGCGCCGCGACCCTGGGAGTAAGCTCCCGCCTCTTGCGCTTCTGGTGGGATAGCCGCGTGGCGCTGGCGACAATACCCGCGATGCCCACGGCGACTGCGGCAGCGCCAAATGCGAGCAGGCCCACCCGTTCTTCTTTGCCTTCTCCTGTGCGCAGGTTGTTGGCGGGGTTCTCCAGCACGAGCGCGGCGATCCCCAGAGGCACCAGCACGCTAGAAAGAGCCACGCCGAAGCGCGGCGGTGCGAGCCTGATATCATCCATCTGGCGCTCGAGCCGGTCGAGCTCGCTCATCGCGGGAACGAAGACGGCGTCGTCGGCCATCGCCGCCCTTGGCGTCTGGGCAGTCGTCATCATCGCCGCGAGCATCGCGACCCATAGCCCGTGTCCAGCAGAGCCTCCGAGCGTCATCGCTGTTTTCACCTGACACCGAAAAAAAGAAGAGCAAATGCAAAGTTTGCGGCTCTCCCGGTGGCCCCATGGGACAGGAAAAGCTAGACAGAGCACGCAGTTCTGCAAACAATGGAGCCTGAGGATGTAGCCCATGGGTAAGAACGACGCAGACAAGCCTGTGCGTAAGAGCGATTCGCCGGCGTCGGTATCGTTCGACTCCGAGCCACCGCCGGCACCGAAAAAGCCTAGGCTCAAGCGCAAGCACTACCAGAAAGCACTCGCTGATTTTCAGGTAGAGCTGGTCAAGATGCAGAAGTGGATTTCCACCCAGGGCTTGAAGGTCGTGCTGATCTTCGAGGGGCGGGACGCCGCCGGCAAAGGAGGCGCGATCACGCGCATCACCCAGAGCCTCAATCCGCGCATTTGCCGCGTGGTCGCGTTGGCCAAGCCCACCGAGAGGGAAAGAACCCAATGGTATTTTCAACGCTACGTCGCGCACCTGCCGGCCGCGGGTGAAATGGTGTGCTTCGATCGCAGTTGGTACAACCGCGCCGGGGTCGAGCGCGTGATGGGCTACTGCACCGAGGCGGAGTATCGAGAGTTCTTGCGTTCGTGCCCTGAGTTCGAACGCATGTTGCTTCGCTCAGGCATCATTTTGATCAAGTATTGGTTCTCGGTGAGCGACGAAGAGCAGGAGCGCCGCTTTCAGCGCCGTATCGAAGACCCGATAAGGCGTTGGAAGGTGAGCGATGTGGACCTGCAGTCCAGAAAGCACTGGGTCGAGTACTCCAAAGCCAAGGACGAGATGTTTGCGCACACCGATATCAAGCAGGCTCCTTGGTATGTGGTCCGGGGCGACGAGAAACGCCGAGCGCGGCTCAATGTGATCGCGCACCTGCTCACCCTCATTCCCTACCAACACGTGCCAGAACCGGATTTGTCACTGCCGGAGCGACAAAACAACATCAAGTACATGCGCCCGCCGCTGGCCGACCAAACCTTCGTCCCCGAAGTGTTCTGAAACCTGGTACGCTCGGCGCGCTGTGACGGTAGTCATCACCGCGCTGATCATCTTCGTCATCGTCTTCCACATATGGGCGATGGTGCTTGAGATGTTCTTGTGGACGAAGCCGCTCGGCCGAAAGACCTTCGGCCTCTCGAAGGAAGACGCAGAGACGTCGAAAACGCTCGCCGCGAACCAAGGCCTCTACAACGGCTTCCTTGCCGCGGGGCTGGTGCTGAGCCTCCTCGTTTCGAACCCCGACACCGCGTTCACGATGAAGGTGTTCTTCCTCGCCTGTGTCTCGCTCGCCGGTCTCTATGGCGGCATCACGGCCAAGATGTCGATCCTCTTCATGCAAGGCCTGCCCGCGATGATCGCACTAGCGCTCGTGCTGCTCGCTTGAGATGGGCGGTTTGCCGTGCGGAACTCGGTTCCAGCGATCCCGCGCACTTCACAGTACTTGCGAGTCCCGACGCGGATTGCCTACGATGAGGCGTGCTTGGGGGGGTTAAGCCGAGGAAGGCCGCGCTTTACGCGGCGTTCACACTCTCTGGTGCCGGGGGTTTAGCTTGGGAGATCCTGTGGCAACACCATAGCGCGTTGATGCTCGGCGTCTCCTCTTACGGGACCGCGATCACGCTCGCGAGTCTCATGGGAGGACTCGGACTTGGTGCTTACTTGGCCGGCCGATTTGCCAAGCACGTCGAACGACCACTCTTGGCCTATGCGGTCGCGGAAATCGTCGTGGGCATCGGCGGCCTGTTGGTGAAACCGGGCCTTGCTCTGCTCAACGCGCTCGATCCAACGGTGTACGCCTGGTCTCCCGCGGCTGCTTGGTTGCTTCAGATACTCGGCACGGCCTTCTTCATCAGTATTCCGGCCACGGCGATGGGTACGACACTCCCGTTGCTCGCGCCCTGCGCTCGCGATCTCGGCGTCAGCACGGCACGGCTCTACGCCGCGAATACCGCGGGGGCGGTCATCGGCATTCTGTTCGTGTCGTTCGCGTTGCTTCCGATGCTTGGGATACGGATCACCACGCTGTTTCCGGCTGCCGCGGATTTCATCGTCGCAGCTTGGGCGTTCCGCCACGCGTATCGCACGGTCCCTCTGACAGAACCCGAGAAGCGTTCGCGGGTTCCCACATGGGCACTGCTGCTGGCGTTCTATACCGGGCTCGTCGTGTTCGCCCTGGAGGTCGCATGGTTTCGCTCGCTTCGAGCCGCGTTTCAAGCCTCGACGGAGTCGTTTGCCATCATCCTGGCAGCGTTCATTCTGCCGCTGGCCGTTTCCGCCGCGGTGATCCCGCGCTTCGCAAACACTCGAGGTCTGTTGCACTTCCTGCTCTTTGGCGCTGGGGCGTTCGTGTTTGCTGCCACTCCATTTATCGAACGGATGGACGAGTGGGTCAATGCGGACTTCTATTCTCCGCTCACATCGGCGCGCCGGCTCGTCGTGACGACCGGTCTCATGGCGTTGCCGGTGGCTCTCATTGGCGGGGTGTTCCCACTCCTGTTGGCCCGCAATGGCAGCAGTGCAGACACAGGTCGACTTTTCGCAAGCAATACCTTGGGCGCTATCTTCGGAACGCTCCTCGCAGGCTTCGTATTGCTACCTGTCATCGGAGCGACCCGAGCTAGTTGGATCGCGGCGGCTTCCATGTTTGCAGTGGGCATGATCACGGTGCGAAAACCGCGGCCACTCGTCCTTGGATGCGTGCTTGCAGGGGTGAGCTTCATGATGGCGTCCACTTATCACAAGGGCGGTGCGCGAGACCGAGTGCAGGGCTACGGCGTCCGTAAGTACCGCGATATCGCGTTCGTCTCCGAGGGACCCGACAGTACAGTGTGGGTCGCGCACAATCACCGTTCCGGGGTGAAGAAGTTGGTTATCGATGGGTTTGAAGCGTCCGGCGAGCACGGCCTCGGCGAGCATTACATGCGGTGGATGGGTCACCTGCCTGCATTGGCGTTGGGGGAATCCATCGACGATGCGCTCGTGATTTGCTTCGGTACCGGTCAAACTGCGAACGCCGTACGCAAACACCGCCCAAGTCGTCTTGATATTGCCGACGTCAATGCGGCGGTGTTCCAGGCTGCGCCACTATTCTCCTCCAATGAGGGTGTGCTCCAGGACCCTGCGGTTCATCATACCGTGATGGATGGTCGCAAGTTTCTGCAGCGTCGTCCTGAGAGCACCTATGACCTGATCACATTGGAGCCGATGCCGCCCAACTTCGCTGGCACGAACAACCTGTATTCGACGGAGTTCTACGAGCTCGCGCGATCCCGGATGACGCCGCGCGGCGTCATCGCTCAGTGGCTACCGATCCACATCATTGCGCCGTCTCATGTGCGCGCGATCCTGGCGAGCTTCGTGGATGTATTTCCCCACGCGGCGCTTTGGATCGATCCGGTGGGTGGCACGGGGATCGTGATCGGCGGCTCACAACCCTGGGAGATGCAGGCCACCAATGTGGCGTTGGACTTGGAACCAGAGCAAATTCGCGACGGCTTCCTCTTGGGGTCGGCCAATCTCAAGCGATTTGTCGCTGGCGGTCCTCGGGTCACAGACGACAATCAGCTGTTGGCCTATGGCGTGGCCCGACTTACGCGTTCAACGCTTGGAAAGCGCTGGTGGCTCAAGCTCTATGACATGAACATCGAGACTCTGCGGCGGTGGGCCATCGGCGACCCCTTCGGCACGCGTGGGTTCGCATCAACCATCGTCGCCGGTCATTAGCCGGACGGTCTCTGTAATGGTGCCCTTGTCGAGTGGCTTGCCGCCGGTCGAACGATAGACAAACTCGCCGAGAAGCGTTCGGTACAGCACTTCGGCACGACCGCGAGCTCGTCCGCGTGGCATACCACTGGCCTCGAGTAGGTCGGTGATGTAGCGAAGCCGCTTGCGATCCACGCGGCGCACGGTTTCCTTCGCTTCGTCACTGGAGGATGCCCAGGATCGCAGAGCGACTTCCAGCCCATCGAAGGGGGTGAGTCGAAAAATGGTCGCCGCCAAGCGTTGTAGTCGCTCGGCGGGCACATCGGTCGCGCGGTCGACATCCTCGATGATTCGCTCGGTCCCATGCTGCTGCCAGCTCTCGAGCAGTGCGGTCAGAAGCTCGGCGCGGCTGCCGAAGTGCCAATAGAAGCTTCCCTTGGTCACCCCGAGTCGCCGGGCGAGCGACTCCACGGCAACCCCTTCGATCCCTTCCTCCATGAGGGCCTCCATCCCCGCGATGATCCACTCCTTGCGACCAAGCCTTGCCATGAGCCGAACCATACGCTACCGTACTGTCCTACGCTACCATACGGATGCGTATGGAAGGAGATTCGATCATGGACGACGGCTTCGCTTCGCTGCTTGGAGGATTTCTCTGGATCCTAGTCGCGGCGGCGCACTCGTTCCTGGGCGAGCGGGTGGTGCTCACTCCCCTATTCAGCAGCGATCAATGGCAGCTCAAGCGCATGCCTCGGCCCGCTGCGGAGCGTTTGTTGCGGTTCGCGTGGCACCTGACCACGCTGGCCTGGCTCGGGTTCGCAGCCCTGGCCTTTGGCGTTCGGTCGGAATGGGTGCTCTTCGTGGTCGGGGCCCTGAGCGCGGCGCTGGTCTTCTCGCAAATGCGCGCTCACCTTGCGTGGCCGATCTTCGCGCTCGCGAGCCTCGCCGCGGCCTATCGTCTCGGTCTGCTGGAGACAGCGCTTCGTCCGGCCACGATCGTCACGGCGGTCGGCTGTATCGCGCTCGGTCTCTTACACGTCTACTGGGCTATCCGTGGAATAACGAACCTCGAGTCGGTCGTCCCGACTTCCAAAGACGACAAGCCCGTGTTTCGCCCCGGTCGAGCCTTGACCGCGCTGGTGGCGATCAGCCTGCTCGCGTTTGGGGCTCTGCTGCTCATTTCGCTTGGGAATCAGGCTTGGTGGGTGCAAGTGGGGTTGGCAGTGGGGCTCGTCATGTTGCTTGGCCGTGCAGTAGGCGACATTCGCTATCTGGGTTTCTCGAAGAGGATCCGCGGCACACGCTTCTCACGACTCGACGACGAGCTCTTCACGCCACTCGTGGTCTTTCTAGCGATTGGTACGATGGGTGCGCTTGCAAGCGGCTGATCCCCGCGGTGGGCCATCCAGGACTTGAACCTGGAGCCAATGGATTAAGAATCCACTGCTCTACCAATTGAGCTAATGGCCCATGCACTCGTGTGGCACACCCGGAAGGATTCGAACCTTCGACCTACGGATTCGAAGTCCGGCGCTCTATCCAGCTGAGCTACGGGTGCGTAACACATAGGAGGCGCCTCCTATCGTGCGAACGCTGCGCTGTCAAAGACACCCCGGGACGAGTCGCGAGGCGACCCGCTTTACGGGGTTGGGGTGAGTGACGGGGATTGAACCCGCGACAACCGGAGCCACAATCCGGTGCTCTACCAACTGAGCTACACCCACCATGTTGCGGGCGGCAGAGTCTAGCGTCCCGGTCTGCGGAGGCAAGTCCTCTAGCGGCGTCGGCGCGCCGCGAGCGCGGCTGCGGCAAGGAACCAGAGCATCGCCGCCTTCGTATCACCACGCCGCACCAGGCTACAACCGCTCGAGCTTGCCGCATCTTTTGCGGGAGGCTCCGGCTCCGGGGTGAACTCCCTCTGGCAGCTCGGGTCGCAGCCGTCGCCGGTCCGTTCGTTTCCGTCGTCGCATTCCTCTTGCTCTTCATTCCGAAAGCCATCACCGCACGCAGCGACGAGGCATGAGTTCAAGCAGTCGTCGTTATTCGAGGCATTGCCGTCATCGCACGCTTCGCCGAGCTCCGGTTCATGGATTCCGTTGCCGCACGGGGGCAGCTGACAATCGTTCGTGCACTCGTCTTCGTCGTTCATGTCGCCGTCATCGCAGCCTTCGCCGAGTGAGGGTTGGACATAGCCGTCGCCGCACACCGAATCCAGACACGAGTTCGTACAAGCGTCGAAGTTCGAGCGATTGCCGTCGTCGCACTGCTCGCCGAGCTCACCATGCAGAATCCCGTCGCCGCAAAACGGATTGAGGCACGTGTTGGGGCAGTCGTCGTAGTCGTCGCCATTCGCGTCGTCACATTCTTCTTCGCTATCGATGACGCCATCTCCGCATCGAGGGTCGGTGCAGCTCTCACGGCAGGCGTCCGCATCCTCGTCGGAGTTGCCAGCGCCATCATCGCATTCCTCGAAAGGCTCTTGAACGACCCCATCGCCACAGGTGCCGCTGACGCACGTGTTTCGGCAGCCGTCATCGTTGTTCGCATTGCCGTCATCACAGCCTTCGCCCGCTGTTTCGTTCACGTTTTGGTCGCCGCACATCACTTCGGTGCAGTCATCGTCACACGTCGCGGATTCGCCACGCGTGTCACAAACCTCTCCAGCAGCCGGGTTGAACGTCCCGTCGCCGCACTCGGCGGCCGTGCAGTCCGTGTCGCATCCGGCGGACTCACCGGCAGTATCGCATTCCTCGCCCGCGACGAAATTCGTACGACCATCACCACAGGTCGCTGGCGTGCAGTCGGCATCGCAAAGGGCGGAGTCGCCCGCGGTATCGCATTGCTCGCCCGCGGTTAGGTTGGCGACGCCGTCACCGCAGCTTGCTGGCGTGCAGTCGAAATCGCAGGTTGCGGACTCGCCACCATGATCGCACTGCTCACCCGCTGTCGCGTTCAGCCTGCCATCGCCACAGACGACGGGCGTGCAATCGGAGTCACAGGTCGCGCTTTCACCGCCGGTGTCGCACGCCTCTCCCGCCACGGCGTTGACTACGGTGTCGCCACACACCACGAACGTGCAGTCCAGATCGCAGCTCGCCGAGGCGCCTCCGGTATCGCATTGCTCACCCGCGGCGGCGTTGGTGTTCGAATCCCCGCAAGTTGCCGTCGTGCAGTCGCTGTCGCACGTGGCCGACTCGCCGCCGGTGTCGCATTGCTCGCCGGCCGCTGAGTTATAGGTTCCGTCACCGCAAGCAGCGGGAGTGCAATCGGCATCGCAGCTCGCCGAGGCCCCACCGGTATCACACGCCTCTCCTGCGGTTGCGTTGTGCACGCCATCACCACAGGCGGCGGCCGTACAGTTCGCATCGCAGGTCGCGCTCTCACCCTCGTCATCACAGGTCTCGCCGGCGCTCGAGTTGATCGTGCCGTCGCCGCACACCGCGAGAGTACAATTGGCATCGCAGGTGGCGGATTCGCCGCTCGTGTCACACTGCTCCCCGGCGGTGTTGTTCGTGTATCCGTCGCCGCACGCGACCGGTGTGCAATCGCCGTCGCACGTGGCCGACTCGCCGCTCGTGTCGCACACCTCACCCTCGTCGACCACGCCGTTTCCACAGCCGGAGGGTGTGCCCTTGACGAAAATCCGGATGTTGAGACCCGTCGACGGAAGATTCCACGTCGGGATGATGCCCAACCGCGTGCGAACGTAAATCGGACTGCCGACTTCGGGATTGCCCGGTACCAAGTTCGCCGAACCGCTGGTGCTTCCAAAGACGATCGCCCAGTCTCCCGGAGGTAGGATCCAATTCTGGCTCGAGGTATCGACGCTCACCTCGTCGGATGAGCCTGGCGCCGACACGTTGGTCTGGAACAAGGCGGTGCTTAGTGACAGCGGTGCGCCGAAATCGGTGGCCGACTCGGGAACGATCGCAATGAAGAGGGTGGCGGGCCCGCCCCCAAGATGCCCGCCCACGGCGGTGATCTGGTATTCCTCGTCGGTCGTGAAACGCGCCGCGACCCAGCTGCTGGCCGAGACGCCAAAGCCGGCGGTCAGCCCGGTCCCACCCATCGTGGCCGACTCGAAGATCGTCACCTGGGCGAACGCACTACTGGACACCAACGCCGTGCACAGCGCGCACGACAAGACGCTTCCGAACTTCATCAACTTCCTCACACGCACTGATCGGCCGTCAACTCACCTACGGGCGCCCCCCACCTTTGGGGCAGTTCCCAAAACCTTAGGGGTGAGTTCCACCACTAGGCCTAGCCCTAAGGGTAATTAGAAATCAGACCCCGTGCCAGGAAATCAGGGTGCGAGCGCGCGGGAATAACCGGCGTGATGTCTCGCAATTTCAATTACTTAGAACGAAATGCGGCCATGCTGGTAGTGCCTTCGCGCCCATTCAGCCATCGCGATGCCCGCGGCGATGCTGATCGGGTAGCTGTGATTGATGCCGTACATCGGAATGGCCACGACCTCGCGCGCGGCCTGGAGAATCGCCGGCGAAATCCCGTCGTCCTCGTTTCCGAAGACCAGGACCGCGTCATCCGGCATGTTCACGTCCCACAGCCCAGTGCGCGCCTCGTCTTTCTCGAATGCGACCAGCTTGTAGTCCCGGTCGTCCACGAGTCGCAAAAACTCCTCTTCACCGGGCAATTCGACGATGTTTTCGTAGCGCTGCATACCCATCGCCGCGCGCTCGTACCACGGCTCACTACCGATCAGGATGATCTCTTTGGCAAGGAACGAGTGAGCGGTCCGAACGATCGAGCCGATGTTGAACGGGTTCTTGGCGCGGTCGACCGCCACGCGAAACGGATGCCGAATGCGGTCCAGCTCCTCGCGGATCGCATGGCGGGGCATCTCAAATGGGGGAACGTGTGCCACCCAGACCTACTACCTCTCAGAAACGTTTGTCGGCTGCATGACAGAACTAGCACAAAAGCGGCCGGCTGCTTTGACCGGGCAACTCCAGCGGTGCGACACTGGATACGAGGAGAAGTATGGATCTAGCAACTCGCTTGTCGATCCTCTTGGGTGCGGCGGTCATCACGTGGCTGAGTGCTTTCAAGATAGAACAGGGGACCCCGATCGAGGTCGCGACCTGGCTCGACGGAAAGCCGATGATCCTACAGACCTGGTCTGAGCTCGGCCGTGGTTTTCACCCTGAAGACGGAACGAAGTTCGTCTACGTGATCGACGACGGCAGGGGCTGAGCGCTCACTGCTTCCATTTGACGCTGCAGCCCATGGACGGCACCGGCTCGAAGTCGATGCGCCCGTCCTCGAGTGCAGCGTCCAGGACCAGGCGAAGGTCCTGTCGTGTGACCGCCTTGGGGTCCTGCCAATTGTCATCGATGCGACCGTTGTAGATCAGCTTGCGTTCTTCATCGAAAACGAAAACGTCGGGGGTGCAAGCCGCGTCGTAGGCTCGGCCGATCGCTTGGCTCTCGTCATGCAGATAGGGGAAGTTGAAACCTTTCTCCTTCGCCCTCACCTTCATCGCGTCGAACGAATCGTCCGGGTAGCGCTCGGCGTCGTTGGGATTGATCGCGACGAGGCGAACGCCTTTTTCTTCATAGTCCCGTTGAATCGCGACCAGGCGGTCTTCGACGGCCTTGGCGTAGGGGCAGTGATTGCAGGTGAACACGACCACCAGGACGGACGCGTCCGAGAAGGAGTCCAAGGACCACGTTTGCCCGTCGACACCGGGCAGCGAAAACGCCGGAGCCGGTGTGCCTACGGGCATGCCTTTCGAGTATTCGAGTGCCATGGGCGATCCTTAGCGCCGAGCGCGGTCTGCGGCCAGCGGCGTGGTAGATTGTCTCGGGGATGACAGCTGCTGGTTCGACGACGGTAGATCCGATGGTCGGCAAGACCCTGGGCGGGGTCTACGAGATCCGCGCGAGGATTGGCGAAGGCGGCATGGGAAGCGTGTACGAGGCCGTGCACGTGCATCTCGAGAAGCCGTACGCGATCAAGGTCTTGCACCCGAACCGCCTTCGCAACCCAAAAGCGCTCAGGCGCTTCTTGGTCGAGGCGAAAGCGGCGAGCCAGATCGACCACGAGAACATCGTGCGCATCGTGAACTTCGTGACCCAGGACGACGGTCAGGTGTTCATCGTCATGGAGCGACTCCTCGGCGAGGACTTGGCCGACCGACTCGTACGCGGTCCGCTGCCCGTCGATGCTGCGATCGGCATCGCGACCCAGGTCGCGTCTGCGCTCCAGGCCGCGCACGATAACGGCATTCTCCATCGCGATCTCAAGCCCGAGAACATCTTTCTCGACCGGCGCCACGGCAAAGAGGTGGTGAAAGTCTTGGACTTTGGCATTTCCAAGTTCATCGATGACGAGCTGCAGCTCACTGCGACCGATCAGATGATCGGGACACCCCTCTACGTGTCGCCGGAGGTCGCCCGCGGAGATGGCGAGATCGACCACCGCTCCGACATTTACGCGCTCGCTGCGATCACATACGAGATGGTGACCGGACACCCTCCGTTCTCCGGTGACAATCAGTTCCAGTTGATCTGGAAGCACGGCAACGAACCGCCCCCGACGCCTACCGAGCGTGGCACGCAACTTCCCCCCACCGTCGAGCGCACGATCCTCAAAGGTCTCGCGAAAGACCCGGGGGCACGCTTTGACTCGATGAACGCGTTTTCTGCGGCGCTGACCGGTCAGAAGGTCGTCGAGTCAACGACGCGCTCGCCGTCGCAGGCAGTCCCCTGGGCAGCGCTTGGCCTCGTCGCCCTCGTCGCGGCACTCGCATGGACGGTGTTACGCCCCGACGCGGGGGTTATGACACCCGCGCCAGAGCCCTCCGAAAAACCTGCGGACCCCGCGCCGATAGCCGCTACACCCCGCAAAGTCACCGTGCGACTCGAGTCGTTCCCGACCGGCGCTAAAGCGCTCGTAAACGGCGAAATCGCCGGCGAGACTCCGTCGGAAGTGATCCTACCCGAGGGCACCGAGGCCGCGGTACGCTTTTCGCTTGCTGGATATGAGGACGCCGAGCAGACCATCCGGGTCACACCCGACCTCGTGGTGCGCTCGACGCTGAAAAAGCGCAGTCCCCGCCGGACGAGAAGCCCCATCAAGCAGGAATTCTGACCCCCGTGCCCCGTCTTATCTTGATCGCCGCGTTCGCCATCGCCGCCGTGCCGGCGCCGGTCGCACGAGCCCAGACACGAGCCGACAGCGCGGAAGCACGAGTGTACTTCAAGCGAGGCAACGCGCTTTACGAACAAGCGACTCGCAGCACGGGCAAACGCCGGACGCGCCTGCTCGAACGTTCGCTCGAGGCCTACACCTCGAGTCTTCGCATCGTGCGAAGTCGAAACGCGATCTTCAATACCGCCATCGTCTTCGAGGAGCTCGGCCGTCTCGAAGACGCCTTCAACTACTACACTGAATATCTGGCGATCGAAGGAATCGGCGAGGTCGATCGTCGCGAAGCCGACCGACGACGTACCACCATCGTCCCGCGCGTCGCGCTCGTCAACGTCGTCACGGAGCCCGCAGGTGCCACGTGTTGGGTCGATCGGATGGACGTCGGTCCGAGCGGGACGACGCCACTCGAGCTCGCCCTGCCCTCCGGCAAGCATCAGGTGCTGCTGCGCAAGGATGGCTATGAGCCCGCCACGGTCGAGGTCGACGCGGTGCGCGGCGAGCGAAAGCCCTATGAGATCTCGCTCGTCCCCAAGTCGGTCGAGCTCGTGATCGAAACCGAGGAACCACTCTCTCTCATGCTCGACGGGAAGGAGATCGCCGCGGGAGTCCGAGTGCCAGTCCCCGCCGGCAAGCACGACCTCCAGTTCGGATCACAAGGAAACACATTCACCAAGTCGGTCGAAGTGCCGGTGACCGACGCCCCGTTCGTGGTGAAAGTCGTCGTGCCGCGTGGCTTGCTCGTCGTGCGCACACTTCCGGAGGCGCAGATCTACCTGGATGACGCAGTGGTCGGGCGTGGTCCGCGTCTCGAGCTCCCGGTGATCGCGGGAAAGCACCGCATCGACGTGGTCGCGCGCACGTACGTGGCACAGACCAAGCGAATTGAGATCGAAGAACGGAAACGTCTCGAGCTCGACTTCGTGCTCGAGAAGAGCCAACAAGTGCGGTTGAAGCGCGCCGCGCTCGGCACACTCGCAGGCGCTGGTGCAACGCTCGCAGTGGCGACCGGGCTCGCGATCCGCGCCCGCACGGTTCGTGACGACTATCAACGGGCCGCCGAAGCGTTTCGCCAGGATCCAACCCAAGAAAACCTTCGGCGCGCGCGTTCCCTTCAAGACAAGACCGATCGATTGAATCTCGCCGCGGATATCTTTTGGATCACCACAGCCGCGGCTGGAGTCACCAGTCTCACGCTCTTCCTGATCAAGCGCCGACGCGAAAAGCGCGCCGAGCGACCTCAGGTCTCGGTGATCCCCACACGCCATGGGCTGCACGTAGCCGCGAGCGTGCCGCTCGGGAGGCCGCAGTGAGACTCCAAGTCGGGTCCGCGCTTTGCTTGCTCACCGTGGGCTGCGTCTGGCTCAACGCCCCAGACGACGACCTGCTCGATCTGCCTCCGAGCGCGATGGAGCGTTTCTGTGACGACGGCGAAGACAACGAGGGCGACGGGCTCAGTGACTGCGCCGATTTCGACTGTATCGGCTCGACGGTCTGTTGCGATGAGCCGCCGTCGACACCAGTCGACCAGGGATGGGCCGGCTCGAATCCGTTTTCCTCTTGGACCGCTCTCCCATCGACCAACCCCCAGCTTCCCACGGTGGGCGATGACGGTGACCGAACCGTGATCACCGCCTTCGCCTCGGTCGATACCCCGAGCGCGATCGCGTTCGACCCGTGCATCCCCATGACACTCGGAATCGATCTCGAGATCGAGCTCAAGGCGCTCGGCACTCCAGCATGCGAGCCGGACAAACCCTGTCCTCCCTACGCGGCGGTGGTGCTCACACTCGAACCGGACATGGAAGAGGGCCAGCGATTGCGGGACGAGCTCGCGATCCTGCTCTACGGCGGTGGCCTTCTCCGACTGACGAGAAACACCACCGAGGAGATCGCGCGCACACCGTTCCCCGCGCGCGAGTGGGTCACCGCGCACGTCACCATCGTTCCCCTCGTCGGTGAGGGAGAACCCGTTCTTCGCGCACGAATCACCGCGGAAGCGGCCGGTGAGCAAGTGGTCGTGAGCGACGATCTTCGCCTCACCGGTCTCGATCGCCTCATCAACACAGGGGACTGCAGCCAGGTGCCGGGACTCAACCTCGCCATCGAGGGGCAGGGTTCGGCGGTCCTTGTGGGTCAAGTTCGCGCGAGTCGCCAGACGTGTGTCAATCCGAGCCAGTTTCAGCCCCTGGATGCGACATTGATGTCCGAAAACCTCGGTTTCGATGGCTCGGCGGAGCCATGGACGGTCGGATCCTTTGGCGCCCCAACGTTGGCCAGCTCACGGATCGGGGGCCGCCTCCAGTGGGACCTCTTGGTCGAGGCAAGCGACCTCCCTCCAGAGACCCCGGTCCGCGTGGGGCATGCGATCGGCCACGCCCGAACGACCACCGCGGGCGGACAGGGCCCTGCGCAATGGGGCGCTTGGGAGTCGAGCATCGACCCCAAAGCGGGTGATCTCCCGCCCTCCTGTATCGGCGACGGTTGTCCCATGCTCACGAGCGTCCGAGAACCGCACGTGCTTGCGCGGAGTAGCTCCGAGCTGATTCTCTCATTCGCGCAAGAGCTCCCGGATGCACCACCCGGTCCACTTCGCTTCGGTCTCCAGGTGATCGCCAGCGCCGGCCCACCCGACGCGGTGGTCACGCTGCCCAACGGTCTACGCTTGATTCCCGGAGATCTCCCGAGCTCAGCGGGCTGCGTTAGCCTTCGCGATCCCTCTCTAATTCCAGTGAATTCCGACGCGAGTGAAGGTTACTGGTTGTTGTTCACCTGCGTGCCTGAGTCGGGAACGGTGACCGAGGTGCAGGCGGTGAAGCTCGACGAGGACCTCGCGCTCGAGGAAGGCGCGGACGGACTGGTCCACCGGGTCGTGCTCGATGCGTCCGCGTTTGGTGCGGTGGAGATCCGCAGCCCAGAACCTGTCGTCGTGCACTCTGATCGTGGCGCGACGATCCGGCTCTGGTCGATTCTCGCATCCTCCACGGGCGCTCGCAGCGTCGGTCTGGCGGTGGGTTTCGCGATCGACGAAGACCTGGTGCAATCGTTTCCGCCACTCGTACCGTTCCCGATCAATCCCGTCATCGAGAGCGATTCACCCTCACTCGGGCCGTGCCTCGAGGGCGAGGAATGCACCCTTCAGAGCCTGGCGGTCACCCCTCGGGCGGACGATCCGAGCCGGCTTCGGTTCCTGTTGGCACGGCGTGTGAAACAGACCGATGGGGGCCGGCGGTATGAGCTCGTGCCCGTGGACCAGGTGTGGAAGATTCCGTGAGACAGAAAAACCAGAATCATTGGCTTTTTCAGACTGCCCTGGCGGGGCTGATCCTGCTTTTCGGCGGCTGCGACTCGGGCGTGGATGGCGTGGACGGCCTCGCTGCGGACGGCGGCCGCGGCGATGTGGGCGCGGATGGCGGAGTCGAGGGCGCGGACGGCGGATCGCCCACGGCATACGAGGGCGTCAACGAAGGCGATGTGCTCGCGTTCCTGGCCAATCCCGAGCGCGGCGACTTGGTGGACGACTTGGCCACCGGCGCACCGCCCGAGTTCGACGCCGGCCTGGTCGGTTCCGACGCCGCGTATCTGCAAGTCGCGCAGGAATGCTACGCGCCGTCCGGCGGTGCCGCGGCGTGTTCGGATGCTTCGTGCGGTCTACTTGCCGCGTGCTGCGTCGGCGACGGAAACTGCTGCAGCCCCGTCGGCGCACCACCACTCGCAACGTTCGATTTTGGCGCCTGCGATGGACTTACGGCCGCGCAGTGCGCGGTCAATGTCGGGACGACCGCCGAGCCCTTTGGACCCACGCTTCCGACGATCACCGAAGATGGGCTGACGCCCAACGGCACGCTAACAGCCGATGGCGGAGCGTTGTTCGAGAGCCCGGTCGATCTCACCTCGCAGCGCGTGGAGCTCTCGATGCGTTTTTCCGCGCCGGACACATGCGGCGGCACGTGCCTTGAAAGCGTTGGCGTGGGCTTCACCGCACAGCCGGAGTTCGGCATCGCTGAGCTGGTCGAGCCCGAAGTAGCCTTACTGTACAGCGCGGCCTTCGAATCGGTCAGTCTCGTCGTCCGCGGAGCGGCCGTCCAAAGCTGGTCGGCGGGCTCGCTATCGGACGATTGGTCGCTGGTGGTGCGGCCGGATGGCGTGGTCGAGGTACTCCGCGGCACGGGAACGCTCACCGAGCGCGCCTTCGCTACCGACGGTCTTCAGTCCGTTCGCCTCGTCGTGTACGGCCGCAATCTCAATGGCAGTGGCGCCCACGCCGCCCTGCAGATGCTCAACACACAGGTCGAGCTTTGCGACATTCCCTCCTCGTGGACACCGACTGAAGCGGTCGACCTCGACGGCCGCCGCCCGAGCATCGCTTCGGACGGTGTCGAGCGGCGCATTGCAGTCGACCTCGACGGTGAGATCTTCTGGGCCACCCAAGACGGGTCGCCTGAATCATTCACCCTCATCGGCGCGGAGGCCGCGCTCTCTCCGACGCGCCCGTACGAAGCGGGAGGGGTTCGAGACCCAGACCTCTTGTGGGACGGCACGCAGTGGCATCTCTTCTACACCGCGGTCAGCGCCGCTGGGACACGCAGCATCGGACACGCCACCGCGGGCACAGGAGACACCGGATTCGTGTCAGACACCACGCCAGCACTTGAGGCGTCCGCTGACGAAGTACACATAGAAGCGCCTGCGGTGTACCATCGACCAGGCCTGTGGGTGATCGTTGCACGGGTGGAGCTCGACGGTGGGGCGAGCGCGCTTCGCCTCTTTGAGTCACCCATGCTCGGCCTGGGCTTCAGCGAAATCGAATCGAGCACGCTCTCGACACTCACGCGCGTCGAGGCCGGAGCCGGTGACGTCACCGACCCGAGTCTCATCGTTCACGACAGTGGCTATCAGCTCTACGTTGCCGAACGGTCCGGCACCCTGTGGTCGATCAGCCTGCTCACCTCGGATGAGCTTTTCGCCTGGCGGTCGGTGGGCACAGTCCTCGAAGCCGAGGCTACGTTCGGTGCTCGCGAGCCGGCCGCGCTTTCGGAGGGTGATCGTATCGACCTCTATTACGTCGAAGACGATGGTGCGAACGCTCCGCTCCAGTGGACCAGTCGCGCCGCCGCCTCGGACTCGGTTCCCGTGCCCTAGCGGGAATTGAGGGAACTAGGGGCCGATGATTGTATGATTGGGCGTGTCGCGTCATCCGGGCCTCAACGCGTTCATCCTGCTATTTCTGGTGTTCCAGCTGGCGGTTCCGCTGACCTACTACGTTCGCGACGACCCCTACGACGAGCGCTTCGCATGGCGGATGTTCTCGGGCATTCGGCTGCAAACCTGCGAACCTCACGCCTTTCGCGAGGACGACAGCGGTAAAGAGCTCGGGGTTACGCTCACCAAGGCGATCCACGTTGCTTGGATCAACATGATGAAACGCAACCGTCCGGCGGTGATCAGGGCGTTTCTCGAGAATCAATGTGAGCAAGCCGGAGTGCGGCGCGCCCGTTTGGTCAACCATTGCACCGCGATCGATGGCGAGCCGCTTCCGCCGCGCGAAATCTCGCTCGACTGCACCTCGGGACAGCTCACGAAACCAGCCGGGAACGACGCCCCGGCGACCTCGGGGGCGCCATGAGGTTGTGGGAGAACTTCTGGTTTGGACAGGTGTCCGCCACACGGCCCTACCTGCTGCTCAAGGGCCTGCTGTTTCTGCTCGCGTTTGACTGCTGGTTCAACCTGATTCCCCACGCCGGCCGCTATGGCGTGGGCGGTTTCAACGTGGCGCATTTGCCGGTGCTGGACCTTCTTCCCGTTCCGACGCCCGCCATCTATGTCGGCGCCGTGAGCATCTGCGGCTTGCTGGCGCTCTCGATGGCCGCATTTCGGCCGACTCGCTTTCTCATGGCAGCGCTGACCGCAATCTACACCTATGCGTGGGCTTGCAGCATGCTCGACAGCTATCAGCACCATTACTTGATCTCGCTCATCCTGTTGAGCTGCACGTTCTTGCCGCTTCAGGGAGCACGCGAGGCCTATCGCTACGAAAACGTGATTGAGCGAGTGAGCGCTTGGTCATACGTGATGATCGGGGTGACCTGCTCCATCGTCTACACGTACACCGCGATCACCAAGCTCGAACCCGATTGGAAGAACGGCGACGCGCTACGACGCATGGTCGATGCCGGCCACATGGAGCGCGTTCAGAGCTTGCTCGACCAGGTCGGTTTCGCCGGCGAAAACCCCTACCGCGTTCTCGCCATGGGCGCGATCACGCTGCAGCTCGTCACGGCCGCGGGGTACCTGCTCGCCATCGTCCAAAATCGACCCAACACCGGTCGGGTGCTGCGTCAGGTGTGGCTGTTGTTGCCGGCTCCTCTGCTCTTTCACATCGGAGCGGAGCTGATGGATCTCACGATTGGGTGGTTCAGCTACTACATGATCCTCCTTGCGCTGGTCTTCTTCTTGCCCGAACGACTCCTCGACCGAGTAGGGAGATTCATCACCTGGTTACCGCGTATGTCGTCCAACTCCGACGAGGACCTGGGCAAGATCCCGAAGAAGGACTTAAAGACATCCTTGAAAGCCGCCATCCCAGCACTCGTGTTCGGGGGAGCGCTGTGCATCCCCGCCGATCTTCCGGGAGTCAGGTTTGCGGGGTTCATCGCTGCCGCGCTCGTGCTCGTCGCGATCCTCCGCGAGTACTTCCACCCGCCGACACCGCTTCCCTTTACGCGAGCGACCGGCTTTGTCGCCGCCACCGTGGCGTTCATGTTCGTCGTTACGCTATCGCCGATTCGCTTCGACTACTACCGCTATGCGGCGGGTGACTATCGGCGACGCGGCGACTACCAGACCGCCCTCACCTTGTACGAGAAGGCCAATCGATACGCGCCCGAAGGTGAAGATCGCAAAGAGCGCATCCAAGAGATGCGACGGAAGGTCAAGCAGCAGGATCGACAAAGGCGCTGACCGCAACCAGGCGGTCCTCAGCCCTTGGAGATCTTGCCTTCTTTGTGGACCTTGTGACTGCGGCAGGCCGAGCAATACTTCTTGATTTTGAACTTCTCGGGCATGTTGCGCTTGTTCTTGTCCGTGACGTAGTTGTCGCGGCCACAGGCTTCGCAGCTGAGCTTGATCAGGTCCCTCATGAGGCGAGGGAGTCTAGCCGCGCCCGCCTCTGGGTCAACCGCCCCGAGCGGTTTGCAGAAAGCCCCGGCCCGACCCAATCTTCGGCCCCATGAAATGGATGAACGAGAGCTACCTCGGCAACACGGTCCAGACCTGGCTCATCGCCTTAGGCGTCGCCGTCGGCGTCTATCTCGTCCTGTACCTCATCGAGCGCCTCGCCGTCCGGCGCGTCCGAACCCTGGCCGTGCAAACCAAGACGCGGTGGGACGACATCGCGATTCACGCGATCGAGCAGACCAAGCCGCTCTTCGTGCTGATCGTGGCCGTGTACGCGGGAACCCGGGTCCCGGAGCTGCCGGACCCAGTGCCTTCCATCGTTAAGAACACCGCTCTCATTGCGTTGTGGGTGCAGGTCGGGATCTGGGGCGGCTCGGCGGTGAAATTCTGGGTCGAGGACCAACGTAAGCGTCAGCTCGAAAAGGATCCGGCAAGCGTCACCACCATGAACGCCATCGGCTATGTCGCCCGGTTGGTGCTGTGGGCCGTCGTGGTGCTCCTGGTGCTCGATAACCTCGGCATCGACGTCACCGCGCTCGTCGCGGGCCTAGGCATCGGCGGCATCGCCATCGCGCTTGCGGTGCAGAACATCCTGGGCGATCTTTTCGCGTCGCTCTCGATCGTGCTCGACAAGCCGTTCGTGTACGGGGACTTCATCAGCGTCGGCGACCTTCTCGGTACGGTGGAGAAGGTCGGAATCAAGACGACTCGAGTCCGCAGTCTGTCCGGCGAGCAGTTGGTCTTCTCGAACGCCGACCTGCTCACGAGCCGGATCCGCAACTACGGCCGGCTCTACGAACGACGGATCGTGTTCACGATCGGGGTCACGTACCAAACGCCCAAGGAAAAGCTCGAAAAGATCCCAGCGTTCATCCGTGAGGCGGTCGAGCACCAGGACAAGACGCGTTTCGATCGGTCTCACTTCGCCTCCTACGGTGATTTCTCGCTCAATTTCGAGACGGTGTATTTCGTGCTGGTCCCGGAGTACGGGGTCTACATGGATGTCCAACAGGGGATCAATCTCGAGCTGTACGAACGCTTTGCAAACGAGGGCATCGAGTTCGCGTACCCAACACAGACGCTCTTCATCGAGAAAGAGACCGCGTAGACCGCCTGCCTGCCGCTTTAAGTGAGGAACCTCACAGATCCTCGCTCTAGTGCTGCCCGTCAGAAATAAAGACATGGATCGCCCAAGAAATCGCGACCCTGGGGGTCAAAGAGGCAAAAGGGAGGAACTGCGCGTGAATACCCGACAAAGCACCCCACCGAGGGAGTCTTCGGTCACTTTCAATCTCAATGAGCTGAAGACGCTCCAAGACGACCGCATTCAGGCGGAAGAAGCAGAGCGCCAGCGCATCGAGGAAGCGGCCCGGGCGGAGCGTGAGGCGCTCGAGGCACGTCAGCGCGCGAAAGAAGAGGCCCAGCGCAGAGCCGAGGAAGAGGCGCGCCTTGCGGCCGAGCGGCTACAGCGTGAAGAGGAAGCCCGCGCCGAGCTCGAGAAAAAGGAGCTCGAGCTTCGCAAGCAGCTCGAAGCAAAAGCCATCGACGAGGCCGAAGAGCAGGCGAAGGCGTTAGAACGTGAACGCCAGGTCGCGTCGCTCCACGCGCAAAGCAAGAAGCGCTTCACCTTCAAGGTGTTCGCATTCAGCTTGACGATCGCAGCGGCGGTGGTCGTGAGCGGCTACGTCACGCTCGTGAAGCCCAATCTCGACCGACAAGCGGCCATCGCAGCCGCCGCCGAAGAAGCACAGGAGCAAGCGCGCCTCGAGGCGGAGGAAGCACGAATGAAGGCCGAAGAGGCACGGGCTGCGGCTGTGAAAGCCGAGCAAGAGAAAGCTCGACTCGAGCGCCGCGCCGAGCGTCACGAAAAGGCCGCCGAGGCGGCCAAGGTGCGCGCCGCGAAGCAGAACAAGGCCATTCGCAAACAGCGCAGGATTCAGCAAAAGCTTCGCAACTGCCCGCCGAGCGATCCGCTCTGCGGCCTGACCGAAGCGCTGTAGCAGCGGTCACGTTCCGTGATAGTCTCGCTCCGGCTGGGCCGGAGTGACGATGTACAACTATAGGATCAAGAATCTTGCGTTATGTGCGCTGCTCGCAGTTGCGGGATGCGGAGACGGCGGAGGCGCCGCAGGAAACGCTGAGGCAAACCCGAGCCTCGGTTGCGAGGGAGGGACCCTCGGCGAGAGCGTCGACCACGTCGACCTCGAGTTCGACGGCCTCCAGCGGAGCTACGAGCTCCACGTCCCGCCCAACTACGACGGAACCACACCCCTTCCCTTGGTCGTCAACTTCCACGGGCTCACCTCATTCGGCACACAGCAGCAAGGCTTTTCCGAGATGGACGCGACTGCGGACGAACGTGGTTTCATCGTCGCCTACCCGAACGGCATCGATAACTCGTGGAACGCCGGCATGTGCTGCCCCACTGCGGCGGACGACAACATCGACGACGTCGGCTTTGCCCGGGCGGTGGTCGAAGATCTGGGCGGTCGAGGATGCATCGACCGTGCGCGAGTGTACGCGACCGGGATGTCCAATGGCGGCTTCCTCAGCCATCGTCTTGCCTGCGAGGCGGCCGACATGTTTGCGGCGGCCGCGCCGGTGGCGGGCATGCTTCTCCTCGATTCCGCGGAGTGCCAGCCCTCGCGGCCGATTTCGATCATTCACTTCCACGGAACCGCTGACACGATCGTCGGCTACGAAGGAGGCGGTTTGCTCGACTTCCCGAGCGTGGCCGGGTCCCACGCGGGCTGGGCCGAGAGGAACGGGTGTAAAGGAGCGTCCGAGGTCACGTACAGCGTGGGCGATGCGACCTGTGAGACCTTCGATCGATGCGATGCCGGCGTGAGCGTGACCTTGTGTACGATCGAGGACGAAGGTCACTGCTGGCCTGGTCAGCCGTTCTGCCCCTTCGGCAGTTCGACCGAAGACATCTCCGCCAATGACGTCATGGTCGATTTGTTCGAAAGCGTGAGCCTCCCGTAGCGGGAGCGCTCTCGTCTACGCGTAGTACTCGCCGAGCGGACGGCTCCAGTTTGCTTCGCTGACTTGCTCGTTGAGCGTCCAGTAATCGTAAAGCACACCGACGAGGAAGAGCCCGCCCGTGACCAGGTAGAGCGCGCCGGTCCAAAGCTTGCCGAGGTAGAACCGGTGAATGCCGAAGATGCCAAAGAAAGTGAGCAAGACCCAGGCCGCCGTATAGCTCACTTCACCCGACGGATAGCGTCGTTCGGCCGACCTCTCGAGTGAGGGGATCAAAAAGAGGTCGACGATCCAGCCGATGCCCAAGAGCCCAAAGGTGAGGAACCAGATGGTCCCTGAGATAGGACGGCCGTAGTAGAAGCGGTGGGCGCCCATGAATCCAAAGATCCAGAGCACGTAGCCGATGATGAGGGAGTGGGTGGCGTCGTCGTCTCGCATACGGGTAACTTAATGCGGATCTCGCCTGCGACAAGGGGCCACCCGCGGCTCGTTTTGAGCTAGCGGAGAACGAAGATCTCGGCGGCGTCGCCGCTCGCGCCGTCCTCGCCCGAAGCGTTCGGCGCAAAGCCGCCAGAACCGCCCGCGCCCGGCACGCCCGTGACCTCGACGATAACCGCCGAGCTCAGGCTGCCGGCGTACGCGTCGGGGCTCGCGCCGCGCCCGTCGATCAGCACACCGTGACTGCCGCCGCCGCAACCGCCACCACCGCCGCCGCCGGCGCCGCCGCGACCGCCATCACCACCACGTCCGCCGTTCCTCGCACACCAAAAGCTCGCGCTCCCGCCATTGCCGCCGCCGCCCGCTGCGCCGCCCGACGAACCCACGCCACCATTGCCACCGCGACCACCACTTGCGGTCACGACGCGCACCGCATCGAACACTGGACCGGAGCTCGTTCCGGTGCGTAGGCGCACCGCGATGCCGATCGAACCTCCTCCGCCCGAACCGCCCGCGGCGCCGGGCGCACCGCAGCCACCACTTCCGCCGCCGCCGCCGCTTCCTCCGCTTCGATCTGCGCAAACGCCAAACGTGCCACCGATGACCGCGTAACCGGCGCCGGGACTTCCTCCGCCACCGCCCGAACCGTCCGTGCCGGGCGTACCTTCGCCACCAAAGTCACCTGTGATGACCCCGTCAACGACGTCGAAGTCGAGTCCAGCGCTGCATCCCGCTCCGCCGGAACCGTCGACTCCTGCCATGCCATCGGTACCATCGACGCCCACTCGCTGAAGCGTGGGGTTATCGTCACAGAAGCTGCACACGCCGCGATTGGTGGGCGCGTCGTAGGTCAGAGCGCCCGCAGTGCCCGGCGCTGCGCCGGCGCCATCACTTGGTGCGGGGTTTGGAATGGCCGCGTCGAGCATCGCGTCGAAGTCGCACACCCCACCGACCATGAAGTCCGTGCAGCCCGAGTTGCCGCAGGGCACGCCGTTGGTGCACGAGAGCTCGGGACAATCGCCATCGCCACCATCACCACCGCTCACGTCGCCGGCCGGACACGCTTTGACTCCGCCGCTACCCGCCGAGATGAGCGTGCAAGTGCCCGCGGCCGTGCCCGGGAGACCCGCCGTACCGTCTCGTCCATCGAGCTCAGCGAGCGAGCCGAATCCAAGGTCGCCGACCCGGTCGCTCGCGCTCTCGCCTCGAGCACCGTCCGCGGCGCGTCCGGCAACGACCAAGAGATTTCGGAGCATTACCGAGTCGCCGCATTCGTCGAGGTAGACGGCGGTCGCACCGGCACCAGCCACCAAAGCATCGGTTCCGCGTATCTCGAACCCGTCGATCTCGGTCGCGGCGGACACTCCAGTGCAGGTCAAGACAGGGACACCCGGCGTACCGCCGCGCTTTTCGATGACGACGGGAAAGAGACCTGGGTCGCGTTCGCGGAAGTCGGTCCGGTAGCCGCCAAACACCGACACCCCGCCGACGACTTGGAGGCCCCCGTCGTACACGCCGATGGCCACCAGAACGTCTTTGCCGGTCGATAGGCCCGCCGCTATTGCGGCCTGAATCGTGCGCTTCGGTCGGATCAGCGTGCCAGGATCGCCGTCGTTGCCGGTCGTTCGCACGTAGATGAATGCGTCGTCGTCGTCGGGGTCTCCATCGCAGTCGGCATCACTCCCGACCGGGGGCGCTTCGCCCGTGCCGTCGAACAACTCACACTCGCAACCGTTGGCCAGCAGACCGTCGACATCGACGAAACCTTCGTCGCACTCGACCTCGCATGCGGCACCGGTGGGAGCCCCGGCGTCTGCAACGCACTCCGCGGTCATGTTCGGACCGGGCTCCACGCACGCCTCGTTGCACTCGCCACAGTGCAGACGGTTCAGATAGACGCCGCTTTCGTCGACGAAGTCCTCGTCGATCGCGTCGTCGCAGTCGTCGTCGACGGCGTTGCACGCTTCGACGAGGCCTGCTTCACATTCGCCGAGGCCGGTCGGGGTACACTGCTGGATTCCCGCACAGACACCGCCGCTTGGTGACTCGAGCAGGCACGCGAACTCGACACCCTCGACGTCTTCGGTGCACGCGCACACGCCGCTTTCGGGAATGCAAACCGACGTCTCAGCCGTTCCGGTGCATACGAACCCGTCGGCGCAGCCCGCGCCGCATGGCTCGAGACAACGACTTCCCTCGCCTTCTAGCTCGACGCATCGGGCCCCGGGAAATCGCTGATCACAGTCCCCGTCTTCAAGGCACGGCAGACAGCGGACGGTCTGGTCGGGCGCGCAGCTACGCTCGTCGACCAGGTGCCAGCCGTCCGGGCACTGGGCCACCCGACACGTGGCTGTCTCGGTCTCGATGTCCACCGCACAAGTCGTCGCCGCAGCCGTCGGGAGCTCGTCATCGCAGTCGATACCACAGCCACCACAGTGCTCACGCGTCCAATAGATGCCGTTTACATCGACGAACGCTTCATCGACTCTGCTGTCGCAATCGTTGTCGGCGAAGTCGCACTCCTCGGCAACGCAGGCGTTGCTCTTATAACAGCCAGCGAGGTTGACCATCACCAACCACGAGAGCGCGACCTTAGCGAACGATGACATCGATCGCTCCTCCCGCTGTTCCGTCGCCCCCAGGGGCCGCACCCGCGCCGCCCTGGCCCGCGTTGCCACCACTGCCAAGCGCAAACGTGTTGTTCACTCGCCACAGAATCAACTGCGTGGGCTCGGCAACGACGCCGGTGAGCCAGATCCCCACCGAGGGTCCGCCACATCCTCCGCCGCCTCCACCTCCAGGGCCGCCTGCACCGCCCTGGCCACCGCGACCGCCTGCGAACGCGCCGGCAAGCGTCGGCGTCGTGCGCTCGCTCGCGTCGATGTCTCCGCCCGATGCACCGCTACCGCCGGGCCCGCCATCGCCCCCGGCACCCCCATCGCCGCCGCGCGCGCCATCGCTCGGAGAGAAGCGATTGGCGGCGAGCTCTGGGATGAGAGTCGGTGTCGCAGTGTAGCGGACCAGGAGCGCCACCGAGGGGCCGCCGCTCGTACCCGCGCGGCCGGGAAGCCCGCCACAACCTCCGGCGCCACCACCGCCGCCACCACCGCCGATGCCATCGGCAAACTCGCAGACGCCGTCGAACCAATTCATTTGAGGCCCGCCACCTGCACCGCCACCGCCGCCGCCGCTACCGCTGCTGCCGCGGATGCCCACGTTGGCGCGACCTGGCCTCCATTCTTCGTCGGCGAAGCTCCCTAGGAAGTCGAGACAGCCCGAACCCGCGGCGCCGGCAGCACCATCTGCGCCCGCGCTGCCCGCGAGGGGACCCGAGAACTCGGAGGGCACGCTGAAGTCCGCCAGCCCACAACAGATTGCGCTCGGACACCCGACGCCCGAGATCGGCCCAGCGGATCCTTGGCCCCCGGTACCGCCAGCCCCTCCGGCAGCAGCTGGCTTCCCCGATTGACCGCTCCCTTCGAAGACCCCGAACATCGGACAGCTCGCATCGCCCCCGCGCCCACCGCTCACTTCGCTCGAGTTGCACGTGTTCGCTCCGCCCGTGCCACCCTGAACGACGTTCTGAGCGCCTTCGATGCACGCATGGTCGATCGTTTCGACGGCCGCGCGCGGCGGTTGTCCCGGTTGCGCCGCGGTTCCCCCGACCCCAGAGGCACCGTCGTTACCGTTGACGCCAACGCCCGGTAGTCCGGATTCGATCGTCACGTTGCGCATCGAAAGCGCCGGTCCTGGATCCAGGAAGTACGCCCCAAAAGCTGGGGCGGCCGGCCCGAGCCCATCACGTCCGCGAAAGAAGAGCCCTTCGATCAAAGTCGGAGTGGCGCCAGCGCCGTCCACCGCGAACGCGGCTCCACCGAGGAGCGGCGTGTCGACCGGTGCTCGCACCTCGGAGCGAAAGCCCTCGGGCGAGAGCGCGAGGAAGTCCCGCTGGTAACCGCCGTGGAGGTTCACGCCATCGGGCATGACGATCGCTTCGATGTACGTGCCGGACGCAGCGTAGACATCGCGTTTTGGCTCGGGGCCATCGAGCGACGCCGCCGCGCGGTTCAAGCCTTCGGTAATGGTCTTGAGCGGTAAGCTCGGCGTACCCGGATTTCCATCATCACCATCGGTTCGCACATAGATGCCTCCACCGACATCCCCGTCCGCGCCATCGCAGTTGACATCGAGATCCTCTCCGACTGCTCCGGGCGGACCAGGCGCGTCGACGATGTTGCTGACGGTGCACTCGCAACCGTTGGCCAGATCGCCGTCGGCGTCGAGCTCGTCACCCGGCTGCACGCCGTCCAAGGAGTCTGGGCATCGAAGGGCACAGCGTGGAGCCTGTGGCTCACCGCCACAGATCACTTCTGCGCCTATGACCACGGTCGTTGAGCAATCGATACCGCAGCCCCCGCAGTGGTTGACATCCAAGCCATAGAAGCCGAGCTCGTCAGCGAAGCCCTCGTCGACGGCGCCATCGCAGTCGTTGTCGAGCTCGTCGCAGATCTCCTCTGGAGCGACGCATTGCGAAAGCACCCCGTCATCGCACGATGCCTCGCCCGGGCACACCTCGCCTTCGGGATCGCGAAGCGCGCAGGCGACCACGAAGTCATCACCGGGATCGCAGGAGCAACTCCCACCCTCGGGAAGGCATTGATCGATCACGCAGCGATAGCCCGAGGGACAGCCCAGCTCGCACCCGACCGTGCATCGCAGTTCGTCGCCCACCGACGAACAAGACGCCGAGACGGTATTGCCGCAGTCGGCATCGTCCGTACACGGAAGGCACAATCGATCGAAGGCCGCGATGCACCGGCCGTTGTTCGACGGCGTAAACCCCTCGACACACTCGAGGGCCGCGCACGTGGGTACGTCGTCGACCGACCGACAGCCCGCGGTCAGTGTGTTTTCGTCGGGTGGCGAGCACACCGCATCGCAACGACCGCAGTGCGCGTCGTTCACATAACGACCGCCTTCATCGACGAAATCCTCGTCAACGCGCCCGTCCAGATCGTCATCGAGCCCGTTGCATGACTCGTCGGTCGGCTCTGGACGAAACGTCGACCCTGCATCGACGTTGTCGACGATCGAGGTGCGCCCGCATCCCCCCAGAAGCAGGCAAAATAACGCCATCCAGTGGCGAAAAGCCATGGGCAAAGCATAACGAAGAAAACCGACCCGAGCCGGTTTTGCCGTCAGCGGTTTGCGGTCAGCGTCTCAGGGACTCCAAGGCCGCCGACAGCTCTGCCGCGGCGTGGCTGTCACCCGAAGCCCGCGCGACCTCGATCCCCGCTTCGAACAGATCCCGCGCCTCAACCTGGAGCCCGAGCTGCTCGGCGACCTGACCTGCCATCAAGTACGTGGGCACGTAGCGCGGAAATCTGGCGACCACCTCACGATATGCTGCAAGTGCCTCTTCCGTTCGCTCGAGCCTTCGAAGCTCCATCGCCCGTGCGTACCAGACGAACGGGTCTTCCGACCCGTCGTCGATCATCGATTGCAGGAGCTCGAGGCGGTTTGGCTTCATTCCGACTCGATCACCCCCAGGAAAGGAAGATTGCGATACTTCTGGGCGTAGTCGAGACCGTACCCAACGACGAACACGTCCTCGATCGCAAAGCCGAGATAGTCGATATGCACTGGCGTGCGGGTTCGTGATGGTTTGTGAAGCAACGATGCCAAACGGAGTGAAGCCGGCTGGCGAGTCCGCAGGTTCTCATAGAGGTAGTTGATCGTCAGGCCGGTATCGACGATGTCTTCGACCACGATCACGTCGCGGCCTTCGATCGAATGTTCGAGGTCGCTCGTGATCTGCACCACGCCACTCGTCTGCGCTTCGTCGCCGTAACTGCGAAGGCCGAGAAAATCCATCGCCACCTCGAGATCCACCTGCCGAATCAGATCAGCCGCGAACACGAAGCTGCCCTTGAGCACCGGGACGATGACAGGGCACCGTCCTTGGTAGTCATCGGTGATCTCCCGACCCATCTCCGCCACGCGCGCTTGAATGGTCGCGGCGTCGATCAGCGGCTTGACGGACATCGTCTTCTCGGTAGCGTCGCGCCGGTGTTTGTCAACCGGTGAGCATGCGGACGAGCGAGCGCGCACTCTCCACACCATCCTGAAAGGCCGTCGGAAGCTGGTCGACCAGCACGGCGAGCGCGACCAACGCCGCTGCGAGGCCGGTGGCCGCGCGGAGCGGCATCCCGGCGAAGAACACCGGAACCTGCGGAGCAGACCGCGCGATCAAACCGAGCGAAAGCTCGACCAACACGATGCACACGGCCGCCGGTGCTGCGAGTGCAGCCGCAAACGTGAGCGCGACAGCGGAAAGCCGCGCGGCGCCCAGGGCAACCTCTTGTAGCGAGCTCGCCAATGCGGCTCCGCCTATCGGCGCGAGGACGAGTGAATCGGCGAACACGTCGAGGGCAAAGCGGTGGCCGCCGAGCGTCAAGAACAAAACGATCCCGAGAAACAGATAGAGCTCACCGAGCGGGCTCGTGCGTTCGCCTGTCGGGGGAGCAATGACTTCGGAAAGCGATGCCCCGCGCCAGATGTCAGTGACCCGACCCGCCCAGTCGAGCGCGTAGAACGGTAACGCTGCGGCAAACGCAAAGAGCAAGCCGATTACCGTCTCGCGAAGGAGCAAAAAACCCCAGTGTGAGGGTGTGGTGTCGATCGGAGGCGCCGTTTCCAACGCCAACGGCACAAAAGCCACCGTCAACGCCAGGATCAACGCGGAGCGCACCGTCGCGGGCGCAGACCGAAGCGCAATCCACGGGGCGAGCACCGTGAGAGGTCCGACTCTGGCCGCCACCAGTCCCGCCACCGCGAGCACACGGGTGACTCGCTCGGGTCCGCCCAACCACTCAAGCAACGCCTCGACGCTCGTCATGGAACGAGAAGTGGGATCTGCTGCCACAAAGCGTCGGTGAACCGGATCAATTGGCCGCCCATCCACGAGCCGCCAACCGCGAGAGTGATCCCCACCGCAACCAGCTTCGGCACGAATGAGAGGGTTTGCTCCTGCACCTGGGTCACCGCCTGCACGAGCCCGACCGTTAGACCGATGATGAGGCTGACGATCAATACCGGTGCCGATACGAGAAGCACGAGGTAGAGCGTCTCTGCGGTGAGGCGGGTCAGATCGGCAACGTCCACGCGGCGGACGCTAACACGAGGTCAGCCGCAAGCTCAATCGGCGCCGGAGAAGACGACCGGGAACTCGACCGGCCCGCCGTCTGTCGACGCCGGGAAGCGCCAACGCCGCATCTGGCCCTCGATGCACTGCTTGAACCCTCCCGGACCCGATCCTTTTGCGGTGACGGACTTCACCCGCCCCGAGGGTGCGACCATCATGTTGACGTCCATCCGCACGGACGGCGCAAGCGCCTGGCCGCGGATCGCGCGCTCGTAGCACCGCCTCAGCCCAGGCTTGCCTTTGCCAACCGTGCTTTGCACGGCTTTCGCATCGAGTGGCTTCTTCTTGGTCGGCCTGTTGCTGTTGAGGCTGTTCAGCTTGATATTGGCCGGGGCCTCGCCGGTGTCGCCGAACTTGGCCAAAAGACGCTTGTCTTGATCAGAGATCGATTCGGTCTTCGATGCGGAGTCGATGCGCTTGATCGCCGGGCGGGTCGTGCGCTTGCGGTTGGACGGTGCGGCCGAAATGGTATCGACGGGCTGCGTGGGCGGCGGAAGCTCCTCGCCCATCTCGAGCTCGAGATTCATCCGGCGGTCGACCGGCTTGGGTGCAGGAGCGGACGCGGCTTTCGCGGGTAGAGCCGAGGCCACCCCGCCTCGGTCCTGCGAGCCCATGAAGTTCTGTGCGTAGAAGATCCCCGCGATGAAGGAAAGACCCATGGCACCGATCACGAGAACTGCCTTGGCGATGGCAGGCGCTGCCGAAGGGGTCGGCATGGGCGCGGCGACACTCGGCGTCCCAGCCGGCGTCGAACCGATCGGGGCCATCGGCGGAGCCGGCGGCATCGAACCGACCGGCGGCATCGAACTGACGGACGGCATCGAACCGACCGGCGGCATCGAACCCGCTGGCGGCATGGAACCGACCGGCGGCATGGAACTGACGGGCGGCATCGATGACCTTCGAGCGTCGTACGGTGGCGAGGAACCGTTCACCGGCATGGGTGACGGGAACGATCCGGGAGCGCTCTCATACAACTCCGGCGGCGACGATGGATGCATCGCGGGCGGCGGGCCCGACGGCACCGTCAAGCCCGAAGGCGAATGCGCTGGCGGATACGATCCCGGCGGCTGACTCATCGAACCGCCGAACGGATTGTGTTGCATCGCAGGAATCCCGACGACACTGGGGGTCTTCGGCGGAAGCGCCGACGCCCGCTGATGCTGCAAGAGCATCATCAACTCGGGGACCGTCGCGAGCGGTCTCCATTCATCGAAGTCGTGTCGCCATACCAGCGAGTACTCGCTGATCGATCCTGCCTCCATCTTGTGGGTCAGCTCTTCGAGGGTGATCGGTCCCACGGGCACGTCGTTGATCGACACGTGCCATTCCGCGTCGCCCGCAGCCGAGGGAACCACCGAAGGCAGCGGGATCTGCGGGGCCAGCGGCGTCGACGACGATCGTCTTGGTGGGTGGCTCGAACGCTGCGGCGGGTGGCTCGAACGCTGCGGCGCGGGGGCCGGAGTCTCTGGCGGAGCCGAGGGCTGATGCGGCTGCAGCTCCTTCCCGTGAATGATGATCTCGTCGCCACACTTGCGGCAGGCCATCCGAAGTGTGCGACCGACGACTTTTTCGTCCGCGATCTTGTACTTTGCGTCGCAGCTTTCGCAGGTGAACTTCATCGCATGCCCGTGGGCGGGAAGTACCGGCTGAGCCGAAACACCCCGCCTTAGCCTAGCGTGATCTGGCC